>Ga0123355_10009062_pt1 | contig 15087 bp, 9 predicted proteins | sample TergutEmb28metaG_3_FD_89872 | JGI IMG/M metagenome (GOLD analysis project Ga0123355, IMG submission 89872) | Embiratermes neotenicus P1 segment gut microbial communities from Petit-Saut dam, French Guiana - Emb289 P1 | ecosystem: Host-associated > Arthropoda: Insects > Digestive system > Gut ...
AGCCCCACCAGGGCGATCCCGGCGGGACAGGCCCGGTTCCCGGGGAAAAACCCCCTTTAATTCGGCCAAGACCGGCATTGTTTCAGTAGGTGGCCCCCGTTGTTAAACCGCGAGCTCTTTCAAAATTTTTTTTTTTTTTTTTTTGGCCAGTTCCATGGCGCACATGCTGAGTGAAATTCTGATTTCGTGACATTCCTCAAGTTCTGCGATGTGTGGGTGGATCAGTTTTAACGGTCTTCGTGTTACCAGCAAGTACATAACTATTGCTTATAGTCTGCTGTGTACTTGTATGGTGGGCCGGGATAGCTCAGTCGGTATAGCACTCGCTACGGGCTGGGCGGTCCGGGGATCGAACCCCGGTGGGGTCGAGATTTTCCGCACCTGTCCAAACCGGCCCTGGGGCCCACTCAGCCTCCTATACAATGGGTACCGGGTCTTTTCCGGGGGTAAAGCGGGCGGGGCGTGGCCTTGACCACCCACCCCATTTAGCACCGAGGTTAAAGGAAGAGTAATGCTATACTTCTACTCCCCCTCTAAGCCTTCTTGGCCTGTTCCAGGGTGAACTTTACCTTTACCTGCACTTGTGTGATTTCACGTGGAACCCGTTGACTGGCCACTGTTTCACCTTCCGTTACTATGCTGTGTGTATCATAAACAGGAATACTGATGTTGCTGTTGGCAACAGTTCTCCTGGTCGGACTTCGCCAAACTTCTTCTCCACGTGCCAGGGGGAGCTGTCGATGTGATTTAACTGGACTCTGTTCTCCGTATTTACATTAGAGACGCACTATTTGACACTTGTTCAAGGCTACACGTGCAGTAGAATGCGAACTCCTACCCTACATTCCGACGTATCCGCTGTATGTATATGACGTACATATAATGAATATATAATTTTATAATTTATGTAATATATATAACAACTTTTTCCTTACATTACACACTACGTCTGCATTTCAAACGACCAATGGAAGAGACCGTGGAGTTACGTCAGAATATTATGACAGTTCGTCATGTAACGGACACGTGGCTAGCAATATATAAAATATCAGTTTATACCTTAACAGTCCACACAGTGCATCTGCATTAAAAAGACCGATAAAAGAGGCCGTGGAGTGGCGCGTGAATATTGGGATATATCGTCATATGACGGACACGTGGCTAGCAGTATATAAAATATCAGTTTATAACTTAACAGTGCGCGCATTGCATGTGCGTTACAAAGGACTGATGAAAGAGGCCGTGGAGTTACGCGTGAATATTATGGCAATTCGTCATGTGACCGATACATGGCTAGCAATATATAAAATATCAGTTTATACCTTAACAGTGCACAAACTGCATGTGTGTTACAAAAGACCGATGAAAGAGTCCGTGGAGTAGCGCGTGAATATTATAGTTTCCCGTCATGTAAAGAGTACGTATATAAATTATCAGTCCCTACATGACAATTCAGACACTGCATCTGCATTACTAAGACCAGTAGGTTAGAATCGTACGAAAGGCGCTGTCCTGTGTAGGCAACACGTAGGTTTTTTCGATGTTGGAGCAGTGTGTGTATGTGTACGTATAGGCCAGTAGTTACCACTACGCTTTAAGTGGTTAATTCGCTTGTTGTTGAAGTGTAACAATATATGATGTACGGTTGTTGGATCGAGCAAAAGGTATCAGTGGCGATTCTTCTGCTTTCGGTAGCGGTCAGTTGTATATTGACAACTAGCACCTTGCTGTTACGTAAGTAGCTGATTACGTTTGTACTAATCTGTGTTGCCGTGGTGAGTTTCGTATGAGGTAAGGGAAAAGAACCCCTTATGTGGAGACCACGGGGCACACGGTGGCGCATTTGGTTTAGGCACTGCGCTACAAAACAGAAGGTCGCGGGTTCGATTCTCGATGGTGTCATTGGAATTTTTCATTGACATAATCCTTCCGGCCGCACTATGGCTCTTGGATTGACTCAGCCTCTAACAGAAATGTGTAAAGGTAAAGCAATCCCATTACAGGCCTGGAGAGGCCCTGAGGGTTCCAGGAGGTTGAGGCTCCCAGATTTCAAGACAATCGGCACATGAAGGTGGTAAGGTTGTCAGCCCTAGGCACCGGCCACCTTTACCCCCAGGAAATATTCCTGGTACTCATTCCTGTTAGAGGCTGAGTCGACCCCAGGGCCATAGTGCTGTCGGAAGGATTATGTCAATGGAAAATTTCAATGACACCATCGGGAATCGAACCCGCGACCTTCCGGCTTGTGGCGCAGTGCCTTAACCAACTGCGCCACCGCGTGCCCCAACAGAAACGTGTACCAGGATTATCTCCTAGGGGTAAAGGCGGCCGGTGTGTAGGGCTGACAACCTTACCACCTTCATGTGCCGATTGTCTTGAAATCTGAGAGCCTCAATTTCCTGGAACTCTCAGGGCCTGTCCAGGACCGCAATGGGATTGTTTTATCTTTATATGGAGACCACACCCACCCGTCCATTTGTCTGGCTGTGATCTAAACCGTTTGTCGAATAGTCATGAAATTTGGTATAGGGGTTCTTTACAAAACGTTGTCGTCCAAATGCGAATTTCGTGAAATTCGTCTCAGTGGCGGTTAGACTTGACGCAAGGGCGTCATTGAATTTCTTCCCCTAATTTTCCCATGTCTACCTTTGTGGGCGAACTGTTGTGCAGAAGATTTAGACATAATGACGTCAAGGAAGTGTTAGTTTAATGAAAATATACCTGTGAAATGCGTACTTTGAACGACTGTCATTAATGAAATTTTACACGCCTTTTGTACATTTTTCATCCGATTCTGACAAAATTCGGCACATCGTACACTAAAATGTATTTAATGATTCTGAGTCTGTAAATATCGTTGCAGTGACTGTCATTCTGTGCTTAAGGACGTCTTACTTTTTCGGTGAAATTGGGTGTAACATACCTGAACAAACCACACTTATTCAGTCACACCACAGGTTTATTTTAATTCAGCTGATTACCTTTACATGTATGCTACACGTTTCGACCTGTACGTAGGCCATCCTCAGATATATCAATACAAAAACCATACAAAGGAAGATGAGTAGAGTCTAAAGGGCCCCTTGTACAGTCACTGTTATTGTAAGGTCAAAACATAAATTATAAAGGAATGTTTTTTTGTATTAACATGTCTGAGGATGGTCTAAATACAGTCGAAACGTGTAGCACACATATAAGGGTAACCAGTTGAATTACATTAAACCTGTGTTGTGGTGGACTGAGTAAATGTGATGTGTAATAAACACAACAGGGTGGCTTCCATAAAAGATGAATATTACCAGATTTTTCCGTCAGTCGATACAAGCATCTAAAACACGGAAGATCCTAAAATGTAGTTCTGGAATATATTTTAAACAAACACCGTGTAAATAGATTCGTAAGTGTGATCGAATTAAAATTCCAAATACTCCCCCCCCCCTTTCATCCCACCCCCCACCCCCGCGGCCAAAATTTACTAGAGCTAAGTCCTAGAAATAGCGTATCAAAAATGAGATTTGAAAAGGTTTTATAATTTTATACTGTGTGAATTTTTTTAACATAATACAAGTAATGCCTGTAAAAGAGGACCCATTAGATAGACTCTGTTGTGTCTTTCTTTATATTGTTTTTGTATTGACATGTCTGCGGTTGGCCTAAGTACAGGTCGAAACTTGTAGCACGCATGTAAAGGTAACCAGTTGAATTAAAATATACCTGTGTTGTGTTGGACTGAATAAGTGTGGTTTGTTTGGTAATAAGCTTAACGGGATTGCGTCCGTAAAAATTGGTGTAAGAGATCTGAATCCTGTGCTCTTCAGCCTTCGATTTTCGTGAAAATCGACGCAGGCAAGGCCGTAACTTTTTTTTTTACGCGCGTAAATGAAATTATATGTACGAGTGTGTCGTGAAACCACGTGGCATTCTAAGAGCAAAGAACATCTTTATAGGGTCTGCTGTACCACGTCACGGGTATTTCTTTGAAGTCGCAAAATTGCGGAAGCGACTATTAGCTGCGTCATGTCCGGCTGTCTGTCCGTCCGCCTGGAGCAGTTCGACTGTCACTGGACGGTTTTCATTCATATTTGAAAATTTTTCGAAAATCTTTCGAGAACCTCCAACTTTCGGTAAAATCTGAGAAGAATAATGGAAACTGTACATGAAGACATATGTACATTTATGATAATATCTCGCTGAATTCTTCTAGAATGAGAAATGTTTCAGACAAAAGTTGTAGAGAAAATCAAAACAGACATTTTGTGCTCACTAACATGTTCCGAAGGTAGTGCCGCTTATGAGATAATGTGGAAAAATATGGTAGAGCCAGACAGGCCACAGGTGGGCAATATAATACGGCGCATACGCTCTGCATACGGGATAACTCAGACTACAGACACACACACACACACACACACACACACTGAATATGTAACACTTATAGCTCTTCCACGGCAACATAGGTTAGGCGAACGCCCCTCGGTTTTATGTTTATACGTACGTTGCCTATGATGTTAGGAATTACAGTATCCTGTTAAGTATTTTCACTTTTAAGGTGTCAAATGACGTACATATCAGTGACAAATCCTGATGCGGAAGGATACGCAATGTCTTCCAGTTACCCTTCAGCTAGACCTGACTTCCGGATCAGGATTCGCCACCAGTGCTTTTGTATACGTAACGCTCTTTCATAAATTATATAAATATATAGCCCAACACAACTTTATTATGTAAAATATAATTACTTAAAGCAACATAGCAGCTCAACGCCTTAAAATTACGAGATATCGTTTACATTTCTTGATTAATATTATATATTATAATATAAAATATAAAAGATAAAGATCTCGTAATTTAAGGCGTTGCCAATTGTAAATTAAGGCCCTTTTAATTTACAGCCTGAAGATGGCTTCATGAAAGCCGAAACTCTAGCTGCCGTGTTCTTGTAATTAATTATATTTTACGTAATAAAGTTGTGTTGGGCCATAAATTAATACATTTTATTAATTATTGAAAACACGACGGGGATGCCTTAATTGAAAATTATGACGCTCTTTACTTGCCGGACCGTTTTGAAGAAAGCGGCCACTTTAGCCTCCTACCGCATACTGCGGCAGTCAGAAACACTGTATTTTGCCGACACAGTGTATTTGTGTTTTGTGTGATCTTACAATGAACAGCGGTTATTTCCTGCAACGTGTTGGTCTCTGTAATGATGACGAAGCCTCAGGACTCTGTTCATATGGCGCTGCGTCAGTGGACAGTTTGGGATCCGTACCTTTCGCTGTTCATCAAGAGACCCATGAAGCGTCGTATCCCAGAAGAAGGGAATCCTCATCTACACCACTCTAAAAAAGAGAGGCAATGTACATATAAACGTAACATTGAGGTGCGTTCGCGTAACCATTGTTGCCATGGAAAAGCAGTAAACATTATATATTCTAAGTGTGTGTCTTTAGCTTTAATTATCCAGTATGCAAAGCGCTTGTGCTGTAGTACATCGCGATCTGTGGCCTGTCTGGCTGTACCATATTTTCCACATTATCTTACAAACGGCACAACTTTTGGGAAAAAAGTTGTTGAATATGAAATGTGTGTTTTGATTTACTGTACAACTTTTGTCTGAAACAGTTGTCATTCTAAGAAAAACTTAACGAGATATTGTCAGTAATGTACATGTGTCTGCATGTAAAGTGCCCGTTATTCTTGTCAGGCTGTATTGAAAATGGAATGTTCTCCCTACAGATTTTCGAAAAAAGCTCAAATATAAAATGTTACGAAAATCCATCCAGTGGGAGCAGGGTCGGGGACAGACGGACGCGACGAAGCCTATGGTCTTTTTTCGCAATTTTACGAAGGTGCCTAAAAACGAGTCTGAGTGCATTTACTGCAATGTAGGAACTTCATTTTAGCAGTAAATTATTTATATGGACGTGAAGCCTCGCTGCTACAGCTGGGAATGTCCACCAGTTCTTTGTCTCATTGCGAAGTATAGCAGTTGTTTAGGTGGTTAGTATCGATCTCACCCTGCTGTGTTCCGAAGACGGGGGTGGGGACAGATTTACGTGCTTTCCCGTGAAGCTGAGATGCAGTATATATTACTGCTTCTTTCGTCTTTCTCTTGTCACCATGGTTACAGCTTGGGTTGTGACGCAGCTGGGGTTTGATTAGAACACAGTGGATCGCTAACGAAGGATCTAATCAGTGTCTGCTGTGGTAAACTTCTTGGTGTGTTATGGAATTGGCTCTTTGATTCCACAGCAGCTCGGAAGTGCGGTTGATTGGGTAGCTGCACCCCTGCTTCTTATTCTGGAGGTCTCGGGTTTATATCCCTGCCCCCTTACTGACGTTACTGTTCTTATTTTTCGTTATTTGCAGACGTGTTGGGACAGTATCTGTGATTTTAGGCGCTTTCGCAAAATTTCGAAAAACGTCTGGCAGCTTCGTCAGGTGTGTGTGTGTGTGTGTGTGTGTGTGTGTGTGTGTGTGTGTATGTCGGTACGCATGGAACAACTGGGCTACCACTGGACAGCTTTTCATGAAATTTGGTTTTCGAGTGTTTTTTTTCGGAAATATGTCGAGAAAATTCAAATTGCATAAAAATCTGACAACGCGTACTTTGCATGAATACCTATGTGCATTTATTATAATATCTCGGTGAATTCTCCTAAGAATAAGATATATTTCAGACGAAGGTTGTAGAGAAAACCAAATCACATTTTATGTTCAATAACTTCCCCCCCCCCCCTGAAAATCGTGCCGTTTAAGAGATAATGTGGAAGAATGCTGTAGAGCCGAAGAGGCCACAGATGACCATATAACACGGCGCATGCGCTTTCCATGCTGGATAACTAAGGCTATAACCACACACTCAGAATATGTAATTATTGCTTTTATGTGGCAAAAGTGGTTACGCAAACGCGCCCCAATATTACTTTACACGTGCATGGCGTGTCTTGTTTTCGTCCCTTGCACACGTTCTGGTATAGTATCTGCCTTTTTTTTCAGTTCATTATTCGAAGATCGTCAAGTCGACAGTCACACACTCTGTTCTTAGCAAGGACTGGAACACGAAAACGGAGTTCGATAAAATTTCGACTTGGCCTTTCGAGACTGAAGGTTGCAATAACAAGTGCCTGCCACGTGTATAGGAAGCTGACACGTGCTTAGAGGTAACATCCTTGGACTGACAGTTGTGTTCTAGGTGACGTTCAGTCAAACCATTATCGTTATGTTAATAGTGACAGTGACATACAAGATCTGTAGTTCTCACCATTTTGTCAGAAAATGTGGCGCCAGGCATCTGATTTGCTGTGCGTGCTGCCAGCACCACAGGGGCGCTTCTCACACCGCTCTGCCATCTTACTTCCGTACCCACCTTCCTTTAACTGTACGGAAATACGTGTATGAGCTTTTATATCGTGCGGTGTGTTGTTCGTCCTTATTGAAAAGGTGACTGCCGTAGAGCAATTTAGTCATATAATAAGCAATCAGTCATTTAGCTTGTGTGGGGTACGCGGAGGCGCAGATGGTTGAGGCACTGCGCTACAAGCCGAAAGTTTGCGGGTTCGATTCCCGATGATGTCATTGGAAGTTTTCTTTGACATAATCCTTCCGGCTGCACTGTGGCCCTAGGGTCTACTCAGCCTCTAACAGAAACGAGTACCTGGTATATTTCCTGTGGGTAAAGGCGGCCGGTGTGTAGGGTTGACAACATTGCCACCTTCTTGTGGCGATTGTCTGGAAACCTGGGAGCCTCAACCTCCTGGAACCCACAGGGCCTGTCCAGGACTGTAATGGGATTGTTCTTTATTTAGCTTGTGTACAACAGTATCGGGTAATTCTAGCTGGACTCCTGGCAGGAGAAGGGATATTCCTACTCCCCAACGCGTCCAGACCGTCTCTGAAAGCCACCGTAGCACCAGCGACTCTATGCGTGATGTTGCTGATTCACCACCATCTAGTATTGCTGTAAAGAATTGCCCATGAACTTAAAATGTAACGAATTGTTCGAAAACGCCTTGGAATATCCAGTGGAACGACGTAAACAATGGAGAATGGACATGAAACTGAAAAAGCATAAATCATCAGATATTGATCAAGGGACAGCAGGGCTGATTGAAGCGGGAGATAGGACAGTTCTTTCTGAAATCCATCAATTTCTTTTTGGAATAAGGAAGAATTGCCGGTACTGTAGAACAGTCCCTGCACGGGCCTGAACAGGCCCTGAGAGTTCCAGCAGGTTGAGGCTCCTAGATTTCCAGACGGTCGGCACACGAGGTAAGGTTGTCAGCCCTACGCATCGACCGCCTTTGCCCCGAAGGAGATATTCCTGGTACTCGTTTCTGGTTAGAGGCTGAGTCGACACCAGGGCCATAGTGCTAGCTAAAGGATTAAGTCAATAAAAATCACAATTGCCCCGTCGGAAATCGCACCCGTGACTTTCCGACTTGTAGCGCAGTTGAGTAACATAGACTGAGGGTGTTCGAGAATAAGAGGCTGAGGAAGATTTTTAGGCCTAAGAGGTACAGGATAACAGGGGAGTGGGGAGGACTGCATAATAGAGAGCTTAAGGCATGTACTCACCAAATATTATTCGGGTAATCAAACCAAGGACCATGAAGTAGATGAGTGATGTGGTACGTGTGGAGGGAGAGGAGAGGTGCGTACAGTGTTTTGATGGGGAAATCTGAGGGAAGAGACCGCTTGGTAGATCCAGGCGTAGATGAGAGAATAATGTTAGAATGGATCTGCAAGAAGTAGAATGACGGGCATGGACTGGATTGATCTGGCTGTGTATGCGGACAAGTGATGGGCGCTTGTAAATGCGGTAATGAAACTTTGGCTTCCATAAAATGTGAGGAATTCTCGACTAGATGAGGAAGTGTTGACTCTGCTGCATGCAGTTGGTTGTATGCCTCCATTCTCCTATACGTCTGCATGGCGCAGTGAGTAGTGAAGCGCTTACACTACCTGACCTTTTTTGTTTATTAAGTGAAGTAGTAGTGAATATTTGTTTCTGGCGCAACAGCCCCCCAGTGGGCCAGGGCCACCTCATTCGTGAGGTTTCTAGATCACACACAACGACGCACCACAGTCGATAGGACTCCTCTGGATGAGTGATCACCTCGTCACAGGGACCTGTACCTGACAACACACAACACTCACGACAGGCATTCATGCCACCGGTGGTATTTGAACCCACGGTCTCAGCAAGCGAGCGGCCGCAGACCTACCCCTTAGACCACGCTGCAACTAGGATCGGCAGTAGTGAATATTAAGGGAGTAAAAGTTAATTACTCTTGCCTTCACCCCAATAAAATATAAATATATTGGATAAATAAGTGAATTACGTCATCAGTTTAAGATGTACATTACGTAGTGTAGGAATTTACCTTTCCTCTTGTAAGCACCAAGCAGTTCAGTTCCCTGCTGTTAGTACTGGCACTTACACAGGAACCAGTAAGTGGAAGTGACAAAATTGCATGTTATTATATACTGTTGGAATATTGTGTGTTTATAATATCGTAAGGAAAACGAACCTTTGTTCATTATCATGCAAGTATGACACATTGTATGTCGCACTTGGCCAGCCGTTCTTAACCTTTTGACGCCTAACGACGACTATAGTGGTCGTACCGCACCGCTAACCTCTAAATGCTGCATTTTATATATTTATTCAACAAATATAGGTACTGAATATTTTTAACACGGTATATACTCTCCGTTTTTTCCTGTTCAAAATGCAGTTTGTTTCATAAATCTAACGTATTTGGTTCCTGTTTTATTCACATTTTATATACAGGTGTGCTAAAATTAAAAAAAAAATAAATCCGGCGCCTAAAGGTTAAACTGGGGTCCGCGAATTTGGATTGGGGGGGGGGGGATTACAACTTTATTTTCACTAACCTGTAACTGAAATTTTAGCTTTTTATTCAATCCTGACTGTAGGCATTAAAGTAATTTATGGCCTCTAAGACTCCAAAAAAATGTTTAACATCTATAGCTCTATTTTATACATTTTTCTTTCTGAGAAAGGGTCCGTAGGTTTCACCAGACTCTCAGAAGGGCTCCATGTCACAGAAAATGTTAAGAACCCCTGCACTAGAGGAAGAACATTGGCGTAGTTTGGGGGTGTTTCAGATCACTGTGTTGAGAATGTTTGTCCCCGAGATAGACGAAGTCAGTGGAGGATGGAGAAAATCACGTAAGGAAATTAATGACTTGTGAGGGTTTTCAAATAAAGGGGAGTAAGATGGACATGTGCAGTCATTGTCGATTCCTCTAGTTGAAGCTACGGACCAGTGGCGGGTTCATATGCACACTGTCGTAGTGTGGCCGTCGGACGGGGAATTGCTGGAGTGGCAGAACGACGACAGTTGGCTTCTCCAGAAGACCTCTTGTGCTTAGGGGTAAAGAAAGTTCAATTTAAGGTGGCTAAATAAGCGGCACGATGTGAAGACGTGTGCGGTCGCGCTGTAGCTTCTTACACTTGGTCAAGATAAAGGTAAAGGTAAAGTACACCTTAGAACAGGCCACGAAGGCCCAGAGGGGGTAGAGGTATAGCTCTACTCTTTCTTTAACCTCGGCGCTAAATGGGAGTGGGTGGTCAAAGCCGCGCCCCGGCCTCTTACACTTGGTCAAGATAAAGGTAAAGGTAAAGTACACCCTAGAACAGGCCACGAAGGCCCAGAGGGGGTAGAGGTATAGCTCTACTCTTTCTTTAACCTCGGCGCTAAATGGGAGTGGGTGGTCAAAGCCGCGCCCCGGCCGCTTTACCCCCGGGAAAGAGGCCCGTTACCCACCGTATAGGAGGCTGGGTGGGCCCCAGCCCGTAGCGAGTCGCTATACCGCCTGAGCTATCCCAGCCCACTCTTACACTTGGTAGTGGCCGGAATTGCATTGTCAGTAACAGGCCTCGGCCGTCTTGCCTGAAGCCAAGGACTGCTAGACCGCCAGGTTGGGTGCCTGCATGGATTTCCAGTGTCGTTCTGGACACCGTATAGGATACAAGAGTCTGTGGCCCTGCCTGGAATCGAATTCGATTGCCGGTAGTCCATCGCGTAGCCCAGACACTGTAGTGACTGAGCTATCCCGGCTATGGTGTTAGGTGGTTGTGTTTATTTAGTGGGTTTTCCGTTTAACGCTTCGAAGCATTTTACCATTGCATTTCGCTTAACTATTTCGCGTAATTCCCCCAGTAAAGAGCAATTATTTGTCTAAGCATACTGATTGGACTTTCTAATAAATTCTATCTTTTGTGCTGTAGGAAATATTTTTTTATTTTTTTAAGTAATTCGGGTTTCCTGTATAAGCATACTTCCACTTATACTTCGAACTCAATGCTGCTGCTATCAGAAGGACTAGCAGACGAAGCCGAGGAAAGTGTAGCGTTGGAGAGGAGTGCTCTAATCATGTTTCGTTATAAGCTTGCGTTCGCGTTTGGTGGTACTTGGTCATCTTTCATTTTCGTCACATCCCATAAAATCGCGTATAAAATAGGAGAGTCGTTTCTTTCGCGAGCAGCAAGATATATCACTGCTGTGACACCAGTCGGATCTGTAACTGACACAGACATATCTTTCGCGTTTCAATTCGCAGCCGTTTATCTATCACTGTAGTTCACTGTAGTCTTCTGTCCCTCTCTCGCTTGTTACATAAGCGATAAGAAGTACAGCTGCTATTATCTTCGCTTTACTTGTATTTAAATGGACGCTATGAAGAATACACCACTTTGCCGTCTCTCTCCATGGCTGTCGCGCGCGCGCTTCAAGCGGCGAGGTATAGCAGGGAGTACTCCGCATCCCTAGCCTGTCAGCAGATGCGCTTTACAACTTGTATATAACACAGAGTAATTTTTTTGGGGGGGGGGATATTTGAAACTTTTTGCACTTTTTTTAATGGAGAAACGAAATCATTTCCACCGTTGTATTGGTATAGCTCCGCTATATTAGCTACACAGGGGAGTTCTCCAGTGTTTGAATTCGGAGTTGTAAACAGTAAAAGTTGTTTTTATCCCCGTGATTAATCGGAACATTAGCTAGCATACTATGCACATATATAAGGCGGAGCAATGACACATATAGCACCTGTTCCTCACCCTGGTCTGATTCTAAACTTAGTACGTAGTTAATTTAAATTTGGAACCAGCGTTACTGCGTGAGGAGTGGGCAGGTAACACCTTACAGCTGTTCAGAGACACACTATGGTCAGAGAAACTGTGAAGGCAGCGGTTTTATGCTGAGAGTTGAGGTTCCGGCGACTGTCACCACGAATATTACTATCCTTTGGAATGTGACGCCATGTAGTTTAGCAGAGTGACACCAGTGTTAGGCACACGGCGTAACATTCTACAAGACTGTAATGGTAAAGCAAAACTAATCGTACTTTGTTTTTTTTTTGTACTATGACCAACAAAAGCACAGTTATTTCACAAATTATCACACTCCTATACGTTTCGACACTTTCGTGTCATCCTCAGGGAGCTTGCAATCAATACCTTGCCTAGTTACACAGTTATTTCAAATGCAGCTGTTAGTAACACAGTTTAAAGTTAAGATGATTCACATAGGCATAATGCAAGTTGTCATACTGTAGTCGTTGAAATCTCGGTATTATATTCAACGACTATAATATGACAACTTGCATTAAGCCTGTGTGAAGCATTTTCATTGTAAATTTTATTACCAACAGGTGCATTTGAAATAATTGTGTAACATGGCAAGGTATTGATTACAAGCTCCCTGAGGATGACACGATAGTGTCAAAGCATGTAGGAATGTGATAATTTGTGAAGTAATTGTGCTTTTGTTGGTCATAGTACAAAATAAAAGATGTACGGTGCATGTATTAAAGTAATCGTACTTGCGTTGTATGTGAAGTGTTAGGAACCACAGATGAAACACATCCTGCACATGACACGGTCGGGATCAAGTGTCATGTTCTGGTGGTAGTCGGAATGTACCGAGTTCGAACCTGGGCCTCGAAGACCTGCTGTCCTGAGTGTCCCTAAGTGTGTCCGGCCAACCCTGGGATAGTACACCATAAAGATTGTCGCTAATTCATTACTCTTCATTTATAGCCATACTCCGATTCCACGTTTATGGGGGCCCTTTTATTCCTAAACTGCAATACACACCCGCTGCAACCCTTTAAATACTAGGAATAGCCTGTACAATATTTGAACTTTCGTCTCGTACCGCGCAGTAAACACTTTCCATCTTAATTATAAAAACCACTCAGTTAATGCTGTATGGGGAAATAATTTCTGTCTCTTATCAGATCCATACAAAACACATAAATACACTGTGTGGGAAGAACGTAGACTTTGTTGTGTTAAACCTGGTGGTACATAAAGCAACGACTGGGCTTTTAAAGGTTAGCATTCAGCAAGACAGGCAGTGTAATATGACGCCACATTCATTCGCGTTCGCTTAACTACTGTTGCCGCGGAAAAGCAGTAAGTATTATATTTCCGAATGTGTGTGTGTACCCTTAATTATCCAGCTTGCAAAGCGCATGCGCCATATTATATTGTCATCTGCGACCTGTCTGACTGTACCCTGTTTTTCCTCATTACCTCATAACGGCACAATTTTGGGGGGGAAGAAAATTATTGAACACAAAATGTGTGTTTTGATTTCTCTTCAACTTTTGTCTGAAACGTTTCTCATTCTAAGAAGAATTCAGCGAGATATAACCATAAATGTACAAAGTTCTCCGTGTAAAGTACCCGTTATTCTTGTCATATTTTAATTAAATTTGAACTTAAACTACAGATTTTCGAAAAATGTTCAAATATCAAATTTCATTAAAATCCGTCCATTGGTTTATTCCATGCGGACGGACAGATAGACAGATGTGCCGAAGCTAATGAGTCGCCTTTTGTAATTTTGTGAACGCACGCCTAAAATGTGCATTGTGTCCGTACAGTCTGTTTCTTATAATTTTAACACGAAGCAGTGGTTATTTCCGAGTTGGTTTTTGAAGTGAAGGCATTGTATTTACCGTGAGATAGGAGCCGAATTTCTTAACATTGTGGACATACAGTGAGGCTCCAGAGCAGTGTTTCTCGACCTCCCCACCCCATGGCGGAACACCTAAAGAATTCTTCCTATCCCGAGGAATCCTATTAAAACGTTTATAGGCAAGAAAACAAAGGGGCATTGGTAAGACACGGAGATTACGCCAGTATTGCCATTGCCGTACACAATTCCCGCTGTGATATGAGGGACATTTGAAATTTTCCGTGGTATTTAAAAGTTTTTATGTATTTCCATTCCGTCCATTAAATCTATGGCGCTAGAGCCCCTTCTGGGCCCTGGTCTTCCTCAGAAGACGCCGTCACTTTTCTCTGTCTTCTGCCCGTCTCCAGCCGCGTATTCTTAAGATCTTTCATGTATTCTGTGATCTCTCGCGGAGCCTGTAACGATGTACTGCGGAACTCTGGTTGGGAAACACTGCTCCAAAGGCTAAGTTATCCAGCAAGATATTTGTTCTATTTTGTCCCATGTAATGTAGCTGCGAGGAGATTTAAATCCTCGTGCACTTCACTGGGGTAATTAATTTGTTTGTTTTTGTTGCAGGTGAGTGCTGCCATCATTCATTGTCGGTATTTGCGGAGTAGACGTTAGTGGAAGGTTTGTACGTGTTCGAATGAGCACTTTTCAAATCCTTTTCGAAATGCGACGACGTCTGTTTGATACGGACATTTCTTAACCAGTGTCTGATTTTGCGTGCTGGAATGTAGAATAACTGTACAAACAGTTATGTACTACGTGTATTAATTACGACATGATATGTTTTGAACCTTGTGTATTGATGAAAGGTGAAGAGGAGTTAAATTGTTGGCGGCTCCACAACTTTATATTAACTTCTGTTAGTAGTGTGTTAATTCAATTTATATTCTACTCCTTATCCCAGATTTTGCAACAAAAATATAATCACATTCATTTCGGAAATATACCAGAGAATATCTACTTTCATGATGGCATATGACTTATTTATTTTCGAACAAGAATGTAAATATAATACCAATTGCAGGCATGCCGCCACACCACCGGAAGATACAGAGTAGCAACTTCATCATAGGAA
>Ga0123355_10009063_pt1 | contig 15086 bp, 10 predicted proteins | sample TergutEmb28metaG_3_FD_89872 | JGI IMG/M metagenome (GOLD analysis project Ga0123355, IMG submission 89872) | Embiratermes neotenicus P1 segment gut microbial communities from Petit-Saut dam, French Guiana - Emb289 P1 | ecosystem: Host-associated > Arthropoda: Insects > Digestive system > Gut ...
GGATTTGTAAAGTTTATAAGCCAAGCATCAGGACAAAGTTCCTGTATGTCTTTTACGATATCAAGAATAACAGGAATTGTGCGAAGCCCCTTGAACATGCCGCCTGCGCCATTGGTTTCTTGGCCTATAAGACCGAAGGAGATAGGTATTCTTTCGTCTTTTATACGCGCATCCAGTAGCCCTACTCTCATTTGAGTAGTTACAAAGTCTGCACCGGCAAGTGCTTCTCTGCGGTTTAGCGTAGAGATGATTTTCATAGGAACACCGGCTTTTTCCACCATTCGCTTGCTCAAGTTGGTGATAATATCAAGTTTGGTTTTGCCTTCCTCAATATCTACCAGCCACAACTCTTTTATAGGCAGCTTATCATAGCGGTTAATAAAACCTTCTATCAGTTCGGGGGTGTAGCTACTTCCACCGCCAATTGTTACAACTTTAATTGGTTTCATAATGACCAGTCTCCTTTATTATGTATTCAGTAAATTGTAAACAGCGCCTATCTTGCCTGCATCGTTTCCAAACTTGCATACATCCACAGTCCAAGAATAGTCTCTAATAGCTATTTCTTTTATAACTGCGTTAATGTCGTGTACTATTCCAGATTGACCACTCACTCCGCCACCTAGCAGTATTTTCTCGGGGTCAAAAGCAACGCCTATATTATAAACAGATACAGCTAAATCTCTTATCCAAGCATCATAAAATCTCTTGATATCTGGATTGTCTAGGTTACTAAAAAAGTCTTTTCCATTAGCAATGTTAAGAGAAGCTTCTGAATTAGTCTTTTTTAATAAATTAGAAGTTGACAAGTTGTTAAAAACATTTTCGACTCTTGCGTCAAGACTTGTGTACATATAGCAAAACTCACCGGAATGACTACCGCTGCCGCGATATATGCGGTTGTTAATTATTATGCCGCCGCCAATACCTGTGCCTATGGTAATGCAAACAAGATTTTCACAGCCCTTTCCGTTTCCGAGCCAATGTTCTGCCATTACAGCACAGTTCGCGTCGTTTTCAATGACAGTCAGCACATTATGCCTTTCACTTAAAATTTTACGTATATCAACATTGTCTAAAATACGTATTGAGCCGCCATGATGCAAAAAACCAGTATCTTTGTCAACTTTGCCCGGTACACTTAAAGCAATGCCGTCTATATCGACATACGGACTAATAGCTTCCGACAAGGAATGGAGGAATCCATCCAACGAATCTAAAATGGTTGGCATTTGTTTGCCGGATTGAAGCTCCTCGCCTTTTTCGTTATAAAGCCCGTATTTTACATTTGTGCCTCCAATATCTATTGATAAATACTTTTTCATGGCGACCTCCTAAACCTTATAGGTAAAACTATGAAGTCCCGATGAAAGCACATGCCTCTCATTCGAGTTTGGCATAAACAATGTGGCTTTTGCGTTAAAAGGCACCTCTGTTTCAATGGTAACAGTGCCATCACCATTGTAACGCCAACCGCAGCTCACCAAGCCCATCGCGGTGTTCACATCTGCTTTGGCAAAGCCAAGGCGTGAGTTTGGTTCTGGCTTAAACTCAATTTCCTTGAAGCCCGGAGCAGATTCAACAGGGTTAATGCCGCACATATTGCGATACATCCACTCTGCAATCGAGCCATAAGCATAGTGATTTAGCGAGTTCATCGTAGTATCTGATAGCTCACCGTTAGGAAGCACGCTATTCCAACGCTCCCATATGGTGGTCGCACCCATGGTCACAGGATATAGCCAGCTTGGATAGTCGTCATTGAAGAATAATTGATAAGCCTCATTTGATGCTCCATTATCGGATAAAGAGCGGCATAGATATGGTGTGCCGATAAAGCCTGTCAGAAGGTGCATATTATTCTTCTCAAGAAGCTCAATTAGGTTCGATAATGTTTGCTCTCTGTTATCCACTAAGTCAAAGTGCAGAGCCACAACATGAGCCGTTTGGGTTTGGATATTACAGCGACCATCGGTTGAGAAGTATCTTTGTCTTATTGCAGCTTTGATTGAATCAGAAAGCTCTGCATAATAGCCTTCATCATCCTTAAAGCCAAGCACTTTTGCGGTTTTGGATACTAATTGTGCGGATAGCTTATAATAGGCCGATGCCAAATACCCTGTATCAGTGCCGCCAAGCCTGCTATCTGGACTTGTAGGGTCGTCAACTGCCGCTCCATCTAATGCAAGCCAGTCACCAAACTGAAATCCCTCTGTCCAAAGATAGCCCGTGCCATCGTTTTCACAGGTTCTAGTAACCCAATTAACCCAATCCTTCATGCTCTGATATTGTTTCTTGAGTATAGAGTTATCTCCTGTATGCAAATAAGTTTCCCAAGGCACTACAGTAGCACAATCGCTCCATGCACAGCCGCCGCCTGTCCAGCCTGTTACTTTTGGCCTGTCTTTAACAAAGATGGGAACAACAGCGGGCACAAGGCCATCGCAAAGCTTTTGTTCCTCATACAAATCGTGCATAAATTTTACATAAAAGGCATATGCGCGCATGTTAAACATAGCTGTGCCGGCAAATATTTGTGTATCGCCTGTCCAGCCCATCCGCTCATCTCTTTGATTGCAGTCTGTAGGCACATCCAAGAAGTTACCCTTCTGCCCCCAAATGACATTTTCAAACAGTTTGTTTACTCTATCATCAGACGTTGTGATATTTCCTACGGTTTCCATATCTGAGTATATTACACATGCTGTGAAATCCTCTATATTGACAGAGGTAATGCCCTCAACTTTTATATAGCGGAAGCCATAAAATGTAAAGCGCGGCTCTATTTCTTGCGGAGTACCATCGGAGATGTATACGTATTCTGCCTTTGCGCTACGAAGATTTTCGTTGAAAAAGACATCTTTTTGCATAATTTCACCATGGCTAATTGTTATCTTAGTGCCTTTAGGCTCATTTATGCGTATTCTTACCCAGCCAACCATATTTTGCCCCATATCCAATACTGTTTCACCTTTTGGGGTTTCTATTATGGCAATCGGTTTGAACTCTTGCATAATTTTTACTGGCAAAGATAGCCTAGCCATAAGTGGGCCAAGGTCAAACGGCTCTATGCTTTTTGTATTCTCCCAACTAGAATCATCCATTTCCGGCTTGCACCAGTTGGCAATTTCCAAGTTAGCATCATATATAATGCCGTCATAAATATTATCAAAGACGATTGGCGAAGGTTTGCACATCCAACTATCATCTGTACCTATGACCTCTGATGAGCCGTCATCATAACTTACATGAATTTCGCAAATCAAAGAAAAATGATAAGTGTATGGAACATTAACCCTTCTGAAAGTGCCAAAACGTCCTTTTGCCCATCCATTTGCTAACATTGCGCCTATTGCGTTATCGCCTTGCGATAGGGCATCTGTAATGTCAAATGTTTGATATTGTACCCAAGCATCATAGGTGTTGCAGTAAGGCGTTAGGCACTCATCGCCAATACGTGAGCCATTTATAAACAATTCATAAATTCCCATACCGGAAACATATGCCCGTGCCTTTACAACTTTTTTCCCCAACGAAAACTGCTTTCTGATATAAGGATGTTCACAGTAGTCACCGAACTGATTCCATGGTGGAGTTATCCATTGCGCTGTCCATGCAGTATCCATTTTGGATGTTTCAAACCAATTGACCTCAGATATTGCGGTGTCTCCATCATCTCCTTCTACAGTCACAGTCCAGAAATACCGTGTCATAGGTGAAAGTGTAATTGGCAAGGATACACCTCTGCTGTCCAAGTCACCCTTGATTCCACTGTCATAAATGACAGTTTGCATGTCAGAATCTGAACATACCACAATCTGTGCGCTTTTTTGTGACTTAGACTTCGTATCGCTAGTTACCCACGAAACGACCGCCTCATCCATGTGAAAGCCCAGTGGGTTGTTTATGTGATTAGTTTTGCATGATATGATTTTCATAAGGCCGCATCTCCTTATCCTTTAATAGCTCCCGAAGTGATACCGGTCACAATTTGCTTATTGAATATAACAAACAAAATTAGCATCGGAACCGAAATTATAACTACATTAGCGAACAACAAATTCCAGTCACTCGCATAGCGCCCCATGAAGTTAAATAAGGACAACTGTACCGTTGCATTTCTTGCTCCCGGTAAGAAATACATGGCGTTTGTAAAATCGTTGAAGATGCCTATAGACGAAATGATAACGACCGTGGCCATAACAGGCTTTAGCATAGGTGTTATAACCCTATAGAACAAAGCAAGTGTTCCACAGCCATCTAAAACAGCGGCTTCGTCAATTTCTTTGGGAATTGTACTTATGAATCCTCTAAATAGCATTGTTGTAAATGGGATAGACAAAGCCACTTGAACAAGGATTAATCCGAATCGCTCTCCATGAAGCCCAAGGCCCTGCAAAATCCAGATTGTGGGCACTATTGCAGGGGGAATCATTAAGCCGGTCAAGATAACAAAGCTAATAATGGTTCCCAATCGGGTAGCGCGTCTCTGTATGTAGAACGCCATAGGCGCACATACCAGTATCAATATCAAAACAGCAAAAAATGTAATGAATGTACTGTTTCTGAATCCTGTTACCACCATTCTGTTTGCTGTCTCAAACACTCGCGTGTAATTTTCAATTATCATCCATTCGGTCGGAAGTGCCAAATTCATTTGCGCGGCCTGCCTTGATGGCATAAAGGAGTTTAACAACACAAACAAATATGGTATTCCGAATAAAATTGCCGCAGAGCCTAATGTAATAATTTCAACTATTAGGCGCTTTATATTTTTTGGCTTTTTAGTCTTAGTCTTAGTCATTGTCACAGTACAACCTCCTTCTTGGTCAACTGGTGATATAACGGGAAAGCTAGTATGGCAATCATAAAGAAGAGTATCATATTTCCGGCAGTTGACAAGCCATAAAATCCGTTGATATACAACTTATAGATGACAGATGCCATTACGTCAGTTGAGAACCCCGGCCCTCCTTGTGTCATTGCCCATATAAGGTCGAAACTACGCAAGCCGCCGATAAGAGACAGGATGATTACTGTGTTCATAGAAGGGCGAACCAGTGGTAATGTGATATGACGAAACTTATCCCATGAGTTTCCGCCGTCTACTTGTAATGCCTCGCTATACTCCTCTGGTATAGACAAGATACCTGCTATGTATATCATTGCTGCCATACCTGCACCGCGCCATACATCTACTAATGCCACAGATAGTAGGGCGATATTTGGGTCTCCTAACCAAATTGGCCCTGTAATACCAAATACTGCTAGTGTAGAGTTAATAAGACCTCGCGATGGGTGCATAAAACTTTGAAAAGCCAAGCCCACAGCAACGGTACTTAAAATCCAAGGGAAAAATACAACGGAACGCATAAATGTTTTTATGCGGATATTAGAGGTCAAAAGTACGGCTAAACCCAGCCCTAATACTACTTTCAACACACAGGTGACAATCGCAAAAACTAAGGTGTTTTGAATACCAATACGTAGAGAATGTTCTCTAAAGAACATGATATAGTTGTCCAAGCCTGTAAAGCGCCATTCTGTTAATGACCATACTGTAAAGCTAAACGGAAAAGATACGAACACAGGCAATAAAAAGAATATGAAAAATATGCCTAAGGCCGGTAAAACTAAGTAATGAGCATAAACATTGTTAAAGGTTTTATTTTTGCTTAACATCAGCTTCTCCTCCCACATTTATAGTTCAGGGCTGCCGCAAACCTGCGGCAGCCCTGAATTGTTTTTTACCAACCTTCCAATCCAAGCTGAATGGCTTGCCGTTCATTATCGGCATCAAAGAGTTCTGCGGCTCTTAGAGGGTCACTCATGCCAAGACCTAACTCTTGAGTAATTTGAGGAAGATTTGGCCCCTTTAGAGGAGTAATAAACTCTAGTGCAGGCGCGGTTAGTCCACGCTCAAAGTATACTTGTGCATCTAAAACAGCGCGCATAGAATCCGGCGGCAACTCAACTCCGTATACAGAGGATGGGCCAATTGGAGGACGTATACTGTGTCTTAATTCAACTACTTCTGGAGAAGCCATGAAATTCATAAATATCAAAGCAGCCTCAAGGTTTTCTGTTTGGTTGTTAATGAATATTGAATCAGAAAGCCAAACTGAAATTCCATAGTGATTAGGGTCATCGCCGGGTAGCGCGAAGAAGCCGATATCATCTACATACTCAGGAAAATCTGAAGCTATTATGCTAAGTAGGAAAGAGTGCATTGGAAAATGTGCAGCTTCTCCTGTAGCCAGCATTTCTACTGCCATTGGGAAACGTGTTGCGATAGCATCGGCGTTCATAAACTGTGCAAGGTCATACGTTTTTTCAAAGCTTCTTAGTGCCAACGGTGTATCAGCGAAACCAGCGCGGTTATATGTAAAATCTTGATACCATGTTGGATAAGCTGTATGCAGATAGAAGAAATCACTCAAAAGAACAAGTTGTGTAGTCCAGATATCCGCAAATGCACCAGCCATAGGCGTAATCCCAGCATCTTCAATAACTTGGAGATTGTGCATAAAATCATCCCAAGTACGAGGAACCGATAGTCCAAGCTGCTCATAAATCCTGACATTGTAATAAATACCGCCAACAAGGTTATCCTCAAGAGGAACGCCGAATATCTGGTTGCCAACGGTTACTGTAGACAGATACGCACCATCTAAGTTTTGCACAAATGGCTGGTCAGAAATGTCTACAAAATGTTGCGACGGATTTAGCGCAAAGAACAACGCGCCGGAGTTGAATGGAACGATGTCTGTCATGTCGCCAGTTGCAAGCCTTGTGCGAACAATATGCTCACCTTCTGGTCCGCCGGGACGAATGTCGATGTCCATAGTGATGTTGTAGCGTTCGTAGAGCAACTCAAAAGCTGCATAGAAGGGCTCCATAACCGTATCGCGCCCCATAAGGATTGAAAGAGTTACAGGTTCGCGGCGTTCGCCCTCTGGCGGGGCAGCAGTCTCGCCGCCGCCAGCACCTGCTTGCGCTGCCGGTGGAGTTGCTGCTGGCTGCTGGCTATCTCCACCACAAGCAACAAATAAACCTAAAGCAAGTAACGCCATTAACATAAACAACAATTTTTTCTTCATTAATCCCACTCCTTTTATAAAATTTGTCAATGAATTTTTACTGATTATCATTATATATGTCAATAAGCACAATTTCAATGGAAAATCAAAAACGAGAACATGGAAAATCAAAAAGCCCAACTTTGATTTTCCATAAGCTGGGCTGATATATTAATTTTTTGTTTCAATTATCTTTACCATATTGCGAAGGCGCACAGCCTACATACATTCTGAACACTTTGCTAAAGTACAAAGGGTCTAAATATCCGACCTGCTGAGCAACGTCTTTTAGTTTAGCGCTTCTATCTTCCTCAATAATTATCTTTGCCTGCTCAATTCTTAACATCGTTAGATATTCAGTAAAGGTCATATCCTTATGCTTCTTAAACAGTTTGCTTAAATAGGGCTGGGATAGGTTATACCTTCCACAAATTTTTTGGAGAGTGAGTGGCTCCATGTAGTTTTTCGTCATGTAGTCGTCAATTTTTGCAAAAATATCGGATGTGCTTTGTCGGCTAGAAGGTGGCAGGTCTAAGATTCTTACAACAATGCTCCATACTTCTGCCAGCAATTCACCTATAGAATTGGATAACAACATGGCATCTGTTAAGGGCTTTGTATAATCGAAAAAACTATCCTTGCCATAGCTCAACACTTTTACGAAAAATTGATTAAGTGCTTGCTCTATCTGCAAAGAGCTGTATCTGTTCTTTTCCCATTCATTGAAGTGGTTCAGTAATTCGTTTTTAAATCCTTCCACATTGCCATTTTGCAAGTGAAAATCGGTTGAACGTAAAAGTTTCTTGTAGTCTAGTGCCTTATCTTGTTTTATTTTCGTTTCTAACTTTACTGTCTGGGTTACACCGATGGTCACAGACATGTCCATACATTTTGCCAGAGAGCCTACTTTGTTGTAGATGTTTTCTAGTTTCGTTAGCCGCTCTGTGTAAACAATGGTGCTACACGAACCCTCGCTATATCGTCTAGCTAATTTTTCAATTTCCTCAATTTGCACAAAATTTTCATTCCAGACGATAAGCAGTTCGCTGGTGTCTCTGCCGCCCAATATCCATTGTTCGGTGCTTGGCTCAGTATACACAACTTCTCTTCCTATCATCGCCGTTGTTCTGCACACAAGATTGCTTCTGCGTATAAGTGCCAAACCAAAATGCTTTCCGGGGATATAGTAATCCGCAACTTCTCTTTCTAAATTGTTTTTGCTAACAAGTTTATATAATACATCAAGCTGATTCTTGAAATACTCATGTCGCAACTTATCCGCAATTGATTCCATTCGACTAACAAACTGCGCTACATCTATGGGTTTCATAATGTAGTCCAGTACATTTGCCCGAATAGCGCCTTGAGCATATTCAAAATCAGAATAGCCGGAAACGATAAAGGACTGCACCTTGGGGTATAATTCCTTAACCTTTCCTACTAACTCAATACCATCCACATTGTTCATGCGTATGTCGGAAATTAATACATCTACAGATTGCGTTTGAAGTTTTTCCAATGCTTCTGCGCCATCAAATGCTTCTCCAGTCACCGAAAACTCAGGACACTTCATGGCAATTATATTTTTGATAAAATTCATAGAGGCAACTTCATCTTCTGCTACGAAAACCCTAAACATTTGGCGCACCCCCTTCTAGCCTAACAAACGCACCCCCATCTTTATTATTACCAAAGAATATATGAACTTCCTCAAAATGTATTCGCAAACGTGCATAGGTGTTTACAATGCCCATTTTACCAATGGACATCGGCAAGTGATTTTTATCAGCTTGGCGCACAGATTCTTCAAGTTTTGCCAGCGTATCACTATCAAATCCACATCCATCATCAATAAATTCAATTATCCAATTCTGTCTATCACCATGAGCGTTGATGCTAATATTTATACCTTTCTTTCCGTTTTTGTAGCCGTGGTCAACGGCATTCTCCACAAATGGTTGCAGAATGAGTTTTGGGACTTGAAGTGCAAGTAGGCTTTCGCTTACATCTATTGTATAGTTTAGTCGTTGCTCATACCGTTTCTTCTGCAAGTCTAAATAATATCCAACATGAGCAATTTCTTGTTCAAAGTCAACATATTTATCTATCGTTGATGTGGAGTAACGCAGCATTTTTGAAATGTCTTGACAAATTTCACCTATAACCTCATCACCAAGAGAAAAACTACGGCTTGAAATTACGTTTAAGACATTATAAATGAAATGTGGATTTATTTGTGCTTGCAGAGCATCAAGCCTTGCTTGCAATTGCAGTTCATTTGCACGAACTAAATGCTTAGACCATATATAGACATGCAAAAAAGCTACTATCAATATACTCAAACCAGATAGAAAAATGAGCCTGCTTATCGTAGCAAAAGGCGCAAGTAACGCATCACGGTTTTGTATGAGCATTAATTGAATGCCTGATGAACGGCTGTAGGCCGTTATTATTTCATTATCAACAATCAAAACATTGTTTAAAGCCTCGTCAATTAAGTATATATAGTGCGAAATTTCCTGTGTATCTAATAGGCCATTAAAGATAATTTCATTTGATGGGGTTAAAGCAATCACATTGATTCCGACATTATCATTTATAAATAGAATGTTCTCAAGCTCCTGAATCGTCATTTGCGCTTCTAAGTACCCTGCATCAATTCCGAAAACACGTATAGCGCGAAGCACGCTAAAGACTGGTGTTTCACGGGAAATTAACCAAGGGTCGTTGTGAGCTTTCGATATAAAAGGTTGGGGGCGAGCATAGTTCACATAGTCAAGCCACGGCATCGCTTCAAATATCTCATTGCTTCCCACTGCCACTGTATCACGGGTGTAAAATCGGCTTGTAAAAAAATCATAGTTGCGATTGAAATAATTTATTCTATAGAAATAACGGTTGAATGAATCATTATGAATTGCATTTGTAATTATCTGCCCGGATTCTATACTTGGCCCTATTGAGCTTCGGGCTATAATTGCATCCATAAGTTGGCGGTCGGAAAGAATACTTCTCAATGCAAAATCCATATGAGTGACTTGAAAATCTAATTGCTGCGTCATTCGCATAGCTGTAGCTTGCAGATTGTCGTATGCTGTGTTTACAAATCCGCGCGAAGCAAACCAATAGAAGCCGTAGGAAATCAGAAAAACAACTACCAAGGCTGTAGACATGTACATTAACAACATGCTTTTTTGGGATTTGATTTGCAATTTCAAATTACATCACCCTTATCTTTGCTTCATGCGAAAGCACGGTTCAGATGCCTCTGAACTAAAATTGCATTATCTTTGTGCGATAAGCATTTTCAGTATATCACGCTTTGAAATGGTTGTCCACACTTTCTACGTCTTACATGCTCGTAAATACTGAAATTCAGGCTCTTTATCTTTCTAAAAATACGTTCTCCACGATTTCGCAAGCTGGGTTCCGGGCTCGCCCGAAACACGCCACCATCTCTCCAACTCGCATGGCGATGTTGGTGTGATGGTGGCTCCGCTTGTTAGGGGCACCAGCCCCTAATACCCCATAAACGTGTAAATTGCTACGTTTATAAAGCGCACTTCGTTGCGCTGCTACGACTGCCTGCGGCAGTCTATATTTTTTACATTTCACTTTTGAGTGTGCATCAGGATATGCTTTGAAGCGCGTTGAGGCCTTAATGCTAAATATTGTGTTCATCAGCGTTTGCATTGTCTTTGGATATTACATGTTGTCCTTGGTTCTTAGAGCGCAAAATATCAGCGCTTTGACCTTGTGACGTAATACCCAAAACCTTCTCTGCATTGCCACGGGCTACGAGAAGTTCTTGCATGTTCTTCTTCTTTTCGTGATAGCCTGCATATAGCTTCTTCTTTTCCATAAGAAGCTCTGCATATTCTTGTTTGAGTGAAGATATTGTTGGCAGCTTCTTTATGTCAAGGTCGTCAAAATGTTTCTTTGCAGCGCGGTGGAGTGTGATGTCGGCGCGGTGTTTCTCATAAAAGTCGGCGCTCCACCCAGACTTACGATACTGTACATAGATATCGCGGGTTTTGCCATAAGTTCCTATCTGCTTTTGAAGCTCCGATATGTTTTTCAAACGACCTTCGGCTGATTTGATTTTCTTACTTATAGCTGAAAATTCAGCAGATGCAGCAGATGTTTTATGCACCAAATCATCATAAGAGTCTATACCATTATCTCTTAAAAACAATAAAGTTTTTGCAGTTTCTTTGATATTGAATATCCGTGCCCAATGCTCATAGCCTGCTCCTTTGCCTTCTTGGATTTTAGCTTGGATGTCAATTAGCAGATTTACATGAACGTTAGGGGTGCTGAACCTATTCCCAGATTGGGAATAGGTGTTGACAGCAGTATCAACACTTTGCTCATTTTCTGATAGAGGATAAGTTTTGTTGGCAGCAGTAATACGTGACTTATTTTCTGAATGTGAATAGGTGCTGTCGTCAGTTGCATCAGCATGACCATCACCACTAATATCAGAAACAAGACCACCATTGCCACTATTACCAAATACATAGCCGCCGCTACCATCAGAAATACCAAGTATTTTGTTATTAGCAATACGTTCTTTTATTGCATCTTCTGTATATTCGCCTTTAAGAGTGTTTAAACGTGTTGGCTTCTTTTGGCCCGGGGCTAAAACTGATATATGTTTGCGCTTATCATTAACTGTATAGTCAGATGATTTAAGAGCTTCTATGAAGTTCTCAAAAGTATCACAGGCCGGCAATATCTCATCAATCTTGTCACGTAGCTTATTCTGCCATGAGGGCTCTGTATTTCCAAGCCACTTGGCATAGTTTTTGCCTTTGGATTGTGCTGGATTATCTATAACAGATAGCCCATGCTCAAGACATAGCAGGTCACTAATGCGCCTTATAACCATGCCGGAATGTTTTGGCTCTTTAAATTTTCTGTCATGACTAAGGGCTGTAGAATTAAACACTATATGATTGTGAATATGTGCTTTGTCTGTATGAGTTGCCACAATAAAAGCATGATTGCCCTTTGTAAAGCACATAGCCAATTCATAGCCAATATCTAAAGCTAACTCCGGTTTAATCTCTCCCGGCTTAAATGACTGCCTGATATGATAGGCTAAGATATTTCTTTTGCCTTGGTCGCGTCCTGTTATGTACTCATATTCTTTTTTCGAGAGCAGAAACTCTTGGTCAACTGTTCGAGGGTCGCAGGCGTAGGCTTTGATTAATTGGCCATCTTTGGTTTTGGAAGGGTTTTGTATATAGGTTGTGCTGGTTTTTACGGGGTTGAGGGTAGCGTTAGAATCATGATTAGGATTATGGTTGATTCTGGGGCCATGATTAGGATTAGAGTTATGGCTGGAGCTAAGGTCATAGTTAGAGTTAAGGTTATGAGCAATATTTACAGGTGCATTTATGGCAGAAATATCATTGCTTGGTTCATCAGCATTGTTTAATGCAACATCAACACTTATTGACGTATTTACAGTTTTCGATGGATTTTGTATATAATCTATACGTAGTGATAACGTAGATGCAATGCTTTTGCCCTTGTTGGGATGGATGGTTAAGATACGGGTTGTGGCCACGGATAATCACCTCGTTGTGAGTGGCAAGAACAGCGAAACGCGGTTAGGTAAAATGGTCGTGGAAGAACAATCAAATGAAGGACTATCTGATACCAAAGTTGCGAAAGTAACGCCGTGTACGAGTGCTTTACCACACAAAACACCAAAGAGAATAATATGTTCTGCCACGCAAATCACTATACAAATCGTAAATGCTCGGATTCGGCTATAGAGCGTTCAATTTCTGCAAAATCTCTCTGGCCTGTCCCCATATATCGTCAATATGCTCTTGCAATACCCTAACATCACCAGCAAATATATTGTCTGTTTCATTTGCTTTTTTAGCAATCTGGTTAACGTTATTTGTGGCATTTGAGAGTAAGCGCACCATCTCCCTAACGCTTTCAAGCTCCACATGAATAACACGGCCATCAATAGCCATCTTAACTATATAGGCACGGAGATTACTTGTGCCCGCTTGTGCCATACGTTTATCTATCATGGCTCTTTCTTCTTCTGTAACGCGAAATGCAAGATTGATGTTGCGTGGGCGTACATATTCTTTCTTTTTAGCTTTATTTACAGTTGTATTTGTAGCTGGACTTGCAGCAGGTGTCGCTAGTGGCTTTGACGGATTCTCCATTATATCTCACCTCACAAAATAATAAATGAAAAAGTAAATAGCAAAAATAAATATCAGACCTATTTTGAAATCGCTTCTGGACAGGTCTGCCAATGGACTAATGATGGACCAGCAGAGAGATAAACAACATCTCGTCTTTGGCCCACAAAAAGACAGTGGGGCTTTGACACCCCAACTGTCTGAAAAAATGTGTTTAAAGTGCTTATAAAGCAAAAATGTAATAAACTTTTACAGTCAATTTCTACAATCAACTTCTACGAATCAACATCATAATGCTTAAATATCAACCTCCGCTAATTCTTTTACTTCCTTGCTCTCTGCTCCTGACTGATTTACTAAAACAGATTTAGGCACTTTTGCTAGGAATGATGGCAGGCCCGTGTTTGCCATAGGCTTGCTAGTGAGTGCAGCAGATTCATTGCTTTTTGGGTTTCTATTGTAGATATCATCCGGGTGGCTAAATGCGCTGCAATTGTTGTCATTTTGCGTACCGTCATAAGCGATGTTGTCATCGCCGCCATATGCAACTGCCTCATCCTCATATTCTGCACCAGAGCCATCACCATAAACAGCCTCTGCATCAAAGTTCTCGTCAGATTCATCAAGCTCATCATAATCATCGTAGTAGTCATGGTCTTTACCATAACGGTCTAAGCCATGGTCATATGGGGAGTTGTCAGATTGGCCGTGGGCTGCACCTTCATTTATGTCATGCCCGTTGGCTTCCTGTAAACCATATCTATCATGAGCGCTATGAATATCAAGAGTTGTTTGTGCCACGCTGCCATCTGACCCGATGTTCAACTCCGCATTGAGTTTCATTAACCGGGTTTCTTTCACTAAAAGCTCATCAGCAAGAGTAAATGGCTTTGCCAATTCGATTTTAGCTGCTTCCACCTGTGATATTGCAGTATCAAGACGTGACTTAATATCTTCCAGCTTTTTAGGTAAGTCAGCAAGAACATTGTTGATACGTGTGATATTGCCGAATGTATCTGTACCAAGGTCAACCTGATATGTCATACTTCCGCGTAGAGATAAGACAAAGTTTTGACTCATGCTTTCATAGCGCAAGCTCATGTTAAAGCCCATATAGTTACCTATATTGACTTCTTCTTTGGCAGGGATGGTCTTGCATATTTCAAGCAAGGCTTTACCGGCAGGTTCTTTTTCTGAGTATGTAACTCCTTTGATTGTCATACCATGGAACTTAGCAGTAACAGATGCCGAACCGCCTATACCTTCTTGAATGTCTACACCTTTGGAGTTTTCTTCTCTATAGAGAATGATATCTTTCTCAATACCGGCTATATGCTCATTAAGTGCTGTTATCTGTTTGGGATAGCGCTGAATAATATCATCCTCTAAACGGAACTTTTGACTTTGATAATCAGCTTTTATCATACGCAGCCTTGCTACTTCGACATCAAGATTCATCTTTTCGGCTATAAGAGGATTACCGGCACATAATGCTTTTATTTCAGCAAAAGATAATGCAGTTTCATCCACATCCTCACAGCTACGAACAGGAGATTTTGATGTCATTATCTGTGCTATGAATTTTTGTTTGGCCTCTACTGTCTGCCATAAGTAACTATCGAAAGTGCCTTTTGTAGCATATCTATAAATGCTAACTTCGGGATTATCATTACCTTGGCGAACAATACGACCGGCTCGTTGCTCTAAATCAATAGGACAGACTTAAAGGGGGAATCCCTTTTTGTCCGTCCTATTGTCGGTATGGTCTATGTTTGAGGGTGTTGTCTGTTGTGTTAGCCGTTGCCGTAGCATATTCGGCTACACATCAAAC
>Ga0123355_10009064_pt1 | contig 15085 bp, 10 predicted proteins | sample TergutEmb28metaG_3_FD_89872 | JGI IMG/M metagenome (GOLD analysis project Ga0123355, IMG submission 89872) | Embiratermes neotenicus P1 segment gut microbial communities from Petit-Saut dam, French Guiana - Emb289 P1 | ecosystem: Host-associated > Arthropoda: Insects > Digestive system > Gut ...
AAAACCAATTAGAAAAAAATTTGTTTCCGGGGAATTTATATTTAACACCCGGGAAATTTTTTTTTTTTTTTTTACCTTTTTCAATATTTGCAGCCTTGAACCTTGCATATCTGAAGTAAATTTTATTTTTCGTTTTTTTTACCCTGCCTCTTGTTGAGGGAATTACAGTTTGCACGAACTGTACCCAGATTGTCTAGTTTTTCTTGCTTGCGGTTGAATTTCCTCGTGTGTCCTGCATGATAATGTCCCAATCTGAAACTAATTGCCTATTTCCGAAGAGCTGTTCTAGAATTAATGGGCTGAGTGTAATGAGTAAAACTTCAGTCTGAAGGGTTCGGGATATAGTGCCCAAGGAATTTCGGCATTTTCTAAAGCAGTGGTTTCCAAACTGTGACACGCGGAGCCTGAGGGTTTTGCGAAGCTTTCGAGGAGATAACATCTCTAATGACATATTTGAGTTTCACACTATTATTGACTAAAAACTATTATGTCCTTAAAAGGAATAGAAAGTTGTTTTAATTTTCAGTTGCGCTAAACTTGCTGTGCTGTTGGTACGCTGTCCTTTCGAAACTCCCTCTGTATTTGTGATGCAAAGAAGAGAATTCAAAGACATTAGTGCTCATCGAAAGTCTCAACAGATTAACTTTACTCTGCTTCAGTGCTGTCGATTAGATTCATGTTTATTTTCAGCTTAACGTAACGGGTTCAGCTGTATAAATTTTCCATTACACACGTTTTATCGATCAGCGGATACATAAAGTTCCTTTTGAAAACAAAAATAGTCCCGCAGCGAGAAAAGTTTGGGAAACACTAATATAAGGTTATTGTATTATGTTTAAGTTAAATTAGAACTGACAATCCAATTAACAACATCGCTATGAACCCCCTGGAGGCTGGTCTAACGGGAACCTCTAGCAGGAACCCAGTTCAAATCTCGACCGGACTAATTATCTGCCCTTCTTATCTGCTCCTGACTCAAGACTGACCGTTAATAGTCGGTAAAGGGGTCGGTCGCAGTGGCCGCGCGGTCTAAGGCGTAGGTCTACGGTCGCACGCCTGCTGAGATTGTGGTTTAGAATCCCACCGGGGGCATGGATGTTTGTCTGTTGTGAGTGTTGTGTGTTGTCAGGTAGAGGTCTCGGCGACGCGCTGATCACGCGTCCGGAGGAGTCCTACCGACTGTGATGCGTCGTTGTGTGCGGTCTAGAAGCCTCAAGAATGAGGAGGCCATGGCCTGCGTTGGGCCGCAGCGCCACGGGGGGAGGGGGCGTTAATCGGCAAAGGGGCTGATTAGGATCGCTAGCCGGTATCGTACTTATTTTCGACAGGGCAGCGGTTTATATTTTCGATGTCACTTCCAGAGAGGCTCTGGGGCCAACACATTTTAGTCAACGGTATAGCAGCTGGAACGTGAAGCTAATTAATCTAATGAACAGATTTAAAGTTCCTGGATCTTCACCTAAAATCTACCGTGCATCTTTGTGATGTGACGCACGTAGACAACTTTGTCCTTGATTTACCATTCGTAGTACTCTCCACATCGTATCTGACGCAGCTGACAGAGAATAAGGTTTCATGTTTTCACACCTGTGGTTGCTCAGATGAGTCATTTTTCAGGGCTCTGAGATGTACAGGGGTGCTGATAAGTCCTTAGCCCGACCAGGAAGGACACAAGCTACATTCTCCGCATTTTATGGAACTTGGAGATTCATTACCACATTCACAAGAGTCCACCACCTATCCCTACCCTAGCCGAATCAGTCCATTCCTCTGCCCTTCATACTTTTGACAGGCGCAGCTTGTTTCCTTCCTGGTCGGCCTAAGGACTTATCAGCACTCCTTCTTCAGGATGAATGGTTTGTTTCAAACGGACGCTAAAGAGATGCAATGGAAACCTGTCGGTTACGTAGAAGGTTTCTGAGGTAGCCTGGTCAATCATAAATACACAAGACAACAGCCAGGCTGAGACTCGGGCGGGCTGCCTGGTGTTCTTACAGTGTCTTCAGTGACTCCAGGTGTTTGTCCATTTCTTTCTTCTTTTGTTATATATGAAAAAGCTTTGTTGAATATGAATTCAGTAACGCTGTTTCAGAATAACGCGTAATTCCCAATAACACAAGAATCGTTTTATCCCATTAATGTTGATTAACTGAATGTAAATAGCTGTGATAAGTCTATTACACAATTTGTAGCCCAGTATGAGCAGACATGTTGCTTTCGCTGTTAAACCAGCCTACCCACCAACCCACCAACCAGTGAACCAACCAACGAGCCGACCAACCAAGCAGCGAAAAAACCAACGAACCGACTAACCAACGAGTGAACCAACCAACCAAACAAACAAACAACCAACCAATCGACCGACCGACCAACCAACCACCCAACGAACTAGGAAACTAACCGACCAACCGATCGACCCGCCAGCAAAGTAAAGAACTTACAGTGGTCTTTCTGGAAAAGTCGATTATTGTTAAGACAGACAATCAATTCCCCCACTTCAGAAGTCGGAAATTTTACGGCTGTGTTCTTAAAAATCCGCCATTGGATAATTTTCGTAATCATTTGAATCCAGTCCGGTGGGGGGGGGGGGTGGTAATTTTCATACAAAATTTAGTTACAAAACCCGAAAGGAAAATACAACTTAGGAGAGGAACGAGTGGTGGATTATATTGCAATAAATCTTAGGGGTTATGGACTGGTTTCAGCTGTTTCAATATAGGGTCTATTAACGACATCTTGTGGGCACAAGTATGAAGCTTGGGGTTCCGTGTAAGGCGGAGAATTGCTAACTGGCTCTGTGACTGTCAGTTTATGAAGAACGACTGTGTTCCATGCTGTAAGTTGGTTAGCTACTTGGATGTGTATAATAGGTCAACCTTAAAAATTATGAGCTTCTTAATGTAACTTTGTTTCCATGAAAATTATAGCACGTTAGCTATTGACCACTGCTTCGGTGCTGTCGTCGCCCCCTGCTAATTTTTTGTATTCCTCCGGAAAACACCACTTAATTCCTTATTCTGTAGCTGTTGATTTCATTGCCTTTGCATTGTAGGAAATCCTGACGTTTCAAAAGCCTCTCTTTTATATAAGCTGGTACCACACTTTTTTCGACTGTGATTATACCATCCACTTCTCTTTCCTCATCAGTGTCTGTCACTTCTAGTGTGTGGACACGGACACTCGTGATATTACACATGTGGGTGCCCTAAAGTGAGTCCAATTAAGAATTTGCATTACATTACATAATAGCAGGGACAAGTTATGTGTCCGGTGTAGAAACGTCTGCTGTAGGACTGTTTTACTGTACAGGACTTGCCCACAGAACAGAGACGTGGGGGCATTGTCCGACCTTCGCGCCGCGTCCTGCATTTTTACTTTGGTCCTTTCTTTTTTGTATTCTCTCTCTCTATCTCTCTCTCGGACTCAACCTTTTAGTTTCGAGACATGTCCAATGACTTATGGATGTAGGTGTGGTATTTTGTAGGTATAAGTAAATAGAAAGCTAGGTCTAAGGTTATTCGCATGAGTAAGTGTATAAGGCCAAGACAACTTCTAGAAAAGTTCGTATTTGGTAGTTCGCAACACTTTATTGTTTTATTTACATTAACTTTCTGCCTCGTTTTTTATTTCTTTGGAAGTGTGTAATTTGTCTGTTGAAAAGCCGCGAATTAATATAGAGATGTGCCGTAACCTGGTTCTTTCACTATCTTCTCAAACAAGCCCAGACGAGTGAACGTAGTTTAGCGAAGCGTGGCCTGCTAAAGCATGGTAAATCATCACACGCACCTTAATTCTGGGAAGTTAGATGATGGAAAGGATGTTTTCTGTAATTCAGTTGTACAAAATGCATTGAATTGATTGTAAGTGTAGTAAATAACTATCGATAGACCTAAATATTAACGTGTATGTTTTGCATTGTTTATTGTAAAATTTATATACGACATAATGAAGTAAGGTAAGCAGACATCTTTAGGTAATTTTGTCTTCGTCAAAAAGAATTGCAGTCATGCATTTTGCTTCGTTTCGCATATTAGTAGTAAAGGAACCTGTATAATTGAAATCCGAATGTTAAGTCTGTGTTTTGTTGCTTTTGGAGGAAATTAAGTGTGCATTATATTTAAATAAATACAGTATTGGCCATTTTTAGTTCTTCTTCTCCTCATATTGTCGGTTGGGCTTCCAAACTTAGAATTTATTCTCAGGCACTGAACTTACGTATAGATACTTCGGAGGACTGGTGGGTAGAAGGGATAAACCTTTGTGATAGCCAAGTCTTTCAAATATGCAGTATGCGGACAATTATGTGTTTCATCTCCTGTGGGCCTATAAAAATGAAACTAAGCATACCGGTAATCTAGACCTCTTTATTACTTCGTAAGTTGTTTGACGACTGTGCTCAGCTGCACATGCCATATAGCGCCAAATGGGAGAGTAATATTTTTATGAATGAAGAGCACTTCAAGATTTGGAAGAAGGCAGTTATGACCTGTTTGATGGTATCGGTGCGGAGAAAAAGGATAGCCAATTAGCCCCTTCAAGACTAAATAAAGCTACACTATTTGTAAAAATTCGTTGCGTACATCACAGAGAACACTGCGCTTCCATTACAAGACCAATCGGTTAGTGTTGTACAGGGTAACATCCGCCTTTTGTCGTTATGTAAACCATACGGAACAAATAAGTGCAGTGTGCGAACAAAGTGCACTGTATTTAATGTTAAATCCGACAGTGTCTATGCTAACTACTAGACTTTAAAGGGACAGCGACGCTTTTTCAACTGCATGGGTCATACAATATGATGTGGGTGTCTGACATTACAGGATGAAGAAACTGGATGCAAATCACACAGTGTCTGATGGGTTCATATGTTCTGACAGTGAATGATGAGCTGAAGGATTTGGAGGGAAGTAATCGTTAATCTGTTGAAAGTAACATTCTAATATTGGTATAATGCCTTTCGAATTTTCAGTGTGGAAATTTAACATTCGCTTCTCTAGTTACAGTTTCCTTTGATTCACTGTCATAAGCTACATTCCTCTAAGAACACTTTAAACCAGTGTTTCTCAACCTTTGTGAGACCGCGGCCCGGTAAACTTTTTTTTTCAAAAGACGAGGGCCCGGTCCAAACAAATTTACTCGTAAATACTTTTCCCTTTTTTTAAGTTCATACTTTAAACTAACATTAGTATTAATAATTAATTATGGCGTAATCATAAAGATTGTTAGTACACTTATGTATACGCTGTGGCATGTTTACAAATATAAAATTACATTTAAATTAGTTATCAATTTAATGAACTCTAATGAAATCTTATAGCATATTATATTTTCCTCAGGCCAGCATCTAGGTCTGCGTTTTTCGACACATTCACGAATATTTTTCTCCCCAGAATATTTCCACTATAAAACATTTATTCATGAAAATTGCTTAGAAAATTAAAATAAATTCCAGGAGAACTTCTCGCGGCCCGGTATAATTGATGCCAGGGCCCGGTACCGGACCGCGGCCCGGCGGTTGAGAAACACTGCTTTAAACCACCATTATACGTACTTATTGTGCACAGCATTCTTCTCCACAAAAATCGAGACTATAATAGAGACTTTTCCTCTAGAGACTGACGAATCCGTGAGGTTCATTTAGAATGCTACGTGACTACGGAACGGGGGACGCTCCGATAGCAAGTACACAGTATTAAGACAACACGAACCTCAACGCCGATAAGGTGGATTTCTGTAGGCAAAGAGAATTGAGCTTTGGGAAGACAACGATGACTTTTATATGAATTACTAGACACGGTTGCGAAAACAAGAAAAGAGGACGCCTCATTTCCCTTGAATATTTTACTGCGGGTTTTGACCAGACTAAAATCCGTAAGAGCATTACAACAATGCAGCTGAGAGCTAGAACCAGACAAACCAAGAGTTGCATAAATGTGAAGTAGGTGGATTTTGCAATTTATGTCACGGACAGTCAGAACATTGTCATCCTACTCTCCACTCTAGAACAATGCGCGAAAGAAAGAAAAAGAAGGATGATGAAATAAGAGGAAAAAGAGATAAAACGATATTACAAAAATAGTACTTTTGAGTGTTAAAGTAATTATTCTTTGGTTAAATGAATCAATATGGGCCGGGTAGCGTAGTCAGTATAGCGACTGGCTACGGGCTGGACGGTCCGGGAATCGAATCCCGGTGGAGACGAGATTTTACACCCGTCCAGACCGTCCCTGGGGCCCACCCAGCCTCCTTTACAATGGGTGCCGGGTCTTTCCCGGGGGTAAAGAGTGGCCGGGGCGTCACGCTGACCCCCAACCCCTTCTAGTGCCGTGGCCAAGAAAGAGTAGAACTATACGTCTATTCCCCCTGTGGGCCAGTCCTACAGAACCTCAGTGCCTGTACAAGGGTGCACTTTACTTACTTTTAAATGAATCAATAGTACAGCATCGTCGGTTTTATTTATTAGTTATAAACGGCCACTGGAAGGCATCATAAATAAGAAGTGGCTTACTAGAGATAGCAAATGTTTTCATTCTTCGAAATAATAGAAATCACTGGATAAAGACATCTGCTGTGCTGACTTCTGGCACTAGTGTCATTGGAAGCAAATAAAATGTTTGCTTTATGAAGAGGCTGAATTTATTTAGTAACGGTACGATGTCTGAAAGGTCATCCGTATTTATAGAAGCGTTCTGTAAGTTTTCTTATTGTTTATTGAAAACAGATGGAAATAAAGAATGCAGTTTGTCTTCCTGTTATCCTTGTACTGAATGCTTTAACGACACATCCACATAATTACCTGTCTTTGGAAAAGCTAATTTATTTCTGTCCACCTGAAAATTCAAGATTTTTAAGGGAATCTATGTTTAATACAAGTCCGTGTATCAGATTTATGTTGAATACATTTCTCTGAAGAACAATGATTAAAGTTAAATTTGAAATTCATGTAAAGAACAGCACAGTTTTGTTCAAAGTTTTTGAAATAAGGGGTTCACCGCATCACCAACTTAGGTTGTAAACCCGATTTTCGTTTTCTGACGTCCGCCAAAATTGGTACCTTCGAATCGTCGTGAATTTGCTTCTTACTAAAGTACCAAGTTGCGTTATTCGCAATATGAAGACACGTGGGTGCGAGCAGAAGCGGACCACCAGTTCGGGCACGCATAGTCCATTATGATGGATGAGCTGTTCATAAACCAGGACACTGTGTCTGATGGACAGGCCACTTCTCTTAAGGAGAGGATCTAACACCCTTGGTCTCTGGCCTGCCTTCTTTCCGACCTGTATTATACGAGTCGACCACGTCGATGGTAACCTGATATGAAGCTGTATCGACCCACTGTTTTTGGCTCCCCGAAAAAGTGTACTGGCCGGAGCCCTTTGGATGCGATTCGCGGTCTTAACGTGGAGCTCCACGGTACTTCGAGACGTTCTTGGCGATCCGTCAGTTCCGTAGCCAATGCTCGAAACTTCCTCGGTGTTTGACATAGAGATCTGTAGCGACGGCTGGCAGAACATGGCTATGATTGTGTCGTCCGCCGAGAAAGTCATCTAGACTCGGCGGACAGGCGTTGGGTGTTCACGTATAGGCGGAAGAGGACGGGGACACAAACACACCCCGAGTTACTTCATCCCACATGCTGCGACGGGTCGATGTGGTCGAGTGGCACGACGTTTGAAATATCCGTGCATATAGGCAGAACGTTGTGATTATCACAGAGTAAATTGGGAAGGTGGAGGTGGTAAACTGGTAGAGCAGACCCTTAACGTTATCGAAGGGTTTAGCTACATCGAGGAAAACCGCAACAGGTAGTCTCTTGTCTCGGAATTCCTGTTGACTCTTTCAACTAGACGGTTCAGCTGCCGTTTTGTGCTGTTTCTGGGTCAGTACTGAAGCTGATATTCACGCAGTTACCCACGCTCGCTTATGTCGCGTAGGAGCCTAATGAGTAGGATCATCAAGAACGGCTTGCCAGTCGTGTCAAACGGGCTTACGTATCTGCCGGTTGAAGGCAGCGTGAAGTCCAAACTGGCTACAGTAGGGATATCAAGCAATGGCGGGAGATACTGCAGACGTTCGTGTTAAACACTTTCGTGAGAAGTGTTATCGCTTGCATATTGAGGTGTTTCAGGTCTTAATGCCTTATAGCGTTTGGGTCTGAGACCTTGCCAAACTTGAGACCTCAACGGAATTCGTTAACTGGGGTAGCTTGCGGTAGAAAACGGTTAAGTTCGCATCGCTTCTTTGACCATCTCAATCACTGCCACTCCAGACAGTGCTTACCGCCTGTCACTTGGCCTATACGTGAACATCCAACGCCTCTCCGCCGAGTCTAGATGACTCTCTAGACGGGCGACACAATCGTAGCCACGTTCTGCCAGCCGTCGGTACGCATCTCTACGTCAAACACCGAGGAAGCTTCGAGCATTGGCTACGGAACTGGCGAATCGCCAAGAACGTCTCGAAGTACCGCGGAACTCCACGTTAAAACCGCGAATCACATCCAACGGGCTCCGGCCAGTACACTTCTTCGGGGAGCCAACAACTTCAAGCTAGGATTTCTGGTTTCCCAGAGTCTGAGTTAGCGAGGCCTTCTGGTGTAAACTGGGGGGATGAAGCCTGCACTTGCATCGCCCTATTTATCATCCTTCGTAGCAAATGTTCTTCCATGTCTAAATACTCTAGCATGTCTCCCCACTGGCCATTTCTCCATTCTTTCAGCCATTAGTGTACAACGGATCTCTGGAGGCGGGTAACCTGGGCTTTCAGGGTGGTGCTCCTGGTGACTTAGCATTGCCTCTTTAACCGGTTCTTCAGGCGTATTTCACCCTGAGGAAGGCTGCGGGTTGCAAAGCAGAAAACACTCGGGGCGGATTCTTCTGAGAACTCATCGATGGCACTAGTCAGCTCCTGAATGAATTTTTCGATTGGTGTCCTGTCACGTTTTGCCGCATTTCCCGGAAGTCTGTCTTCGAGACAAGCCTTGAATGCGGGCCAGTCTGTTTCTTGCTCAATTGATCAAGCAAGCCCAACCTTTTATGGAAACCAAGGGTTCGTTCTCATGTTCACAGAAACCCGCTCCTGGCCCTGTCCTGAGCTAGATTAATTGTAAGGCCATGCTCTAGTGTCCTATGTATCTATGATCCATTTTCTATGTATCTATGATCCATTTTAGTATTATTTTTCCATAGAAATCTTGGTCTCACAATCTTTTTCTTTACTGACTAAAATTCTGTATACATTTATCACGCGTGTCGCATTCTTTCTACATGATTCGTCCAGATGAATCTCGTTCGTGTCAATAATAACTACAAGCCAAAACCATTCGTTTGTGTCTTCCTAAATTTCTAGACAGCAATTGTCGATCCAGAACTTTATCACTTCATCGGCCCTGTGAACCAGTACAGGGTGATGAACGGACGTCAACTGTGAAAGATTGTAGGTCAAGGCTAGTGTAATATATCTGCATATACATTAGCGAATGACGTAAGCAGCTGGACTTTTTTCTTGTGTGTTTACAATGGTTCAGTACCTCGCAAATCGTGGATGTGAAGTTGCTGAACTCATCCGAGGATTGCAAGACTTGATTAACGAAGAAGAGGGCATGTGGGATTAAAAATTCCTATACATATTAAAAGACGCTGTACTAAATTCGTAAATTATAAAATATCCAATTATAATTCTTATCTTTATCGTTGCACCGTGCATTTCGTAGAATCATTTAATTGGCATACCAACTAATGCACATACGTGAAATTTTACATTAAAACACTTAAAATCGCTCCAATATGTTTCGATCCTAAGATGATTATTTGTGTACAAAATTCAATTAATGCTATTTTATTTTGACAATATTACTATATCATTTTGACAGTATACTTAATAAATACATTTTATATTGCAGACATGCCTCCACAGCACCCTGTTAATATAAGGAAGTAAACAGTTAATATTTTAAAAATTGTGACTTTAGCAAGGAACAGTGTAGCTCCCTGAAGATGATTTTAGGTTCGAAACATGTTGGAGCGATTTTAAGTGTTTTAATGTGAAAATTTACGTATGTGCATTAGTTGGTATGCTAATTAAATATAATTCTTATATTCTTATAATAATAGCCAACAAGATGCACTATTTCTCAGCTTTATTTTGTTAAAGAACTCTATATTGCTATCCAAAAATTTAAAGTTCAAGATATATAGAACTATAATTTTGCCCGTTGTTTTGTATGGGCGTAAAGCTTGGTCGCTAACATTGCGGGAGGAAAGCAAGCTGAAGGTATTTGAGAACATGGTGTTGAGGAGAGTATTTGGACCTAGGAGGGACGAGGTAACAGGGGAATGGAGGAGATTGCATAAGGAGGAGCTAAATCACTTGTACTCCTCACCCAATATTGTGCGGGTGATAAAATCGAGAAGAATGAGATGGGCTGGACATGTGGTGCGTATGGGTGAGGAGAGGGGGTGTATAGGGTCTTGGTAGGGAAGCCGGAAGGAAAGAGACCACTGGGGAGACCTAGGCATAGATGGGTGGATAATATTAGGACGGATCTCCAGGAGATGGGATGTTGGTATATGGACTGGATTAAGCTGGCCCAGGATAGAGACAGGTGGCGGATGTTTGTGAGTGCGGTAATGAACCTTCGGATTCCGTGAAATGCGGGGAATTTCTTGACTAGCTGCAAACCAGTTAGCTTCTCAAGAAGGACTCTGCACCATGGAGTAAGTAAGTAAAGAACTCTACTTGTTTCGGACAGATGTGATGTTAACTGTCTGCTAGCAGACAGTTAACATCACAAGTATGACAACTACCAATCGCTGTGAATACAGTACTAAGACTCCTGACGACGGACAGTAAATCTGTCCGAAACATGTAGAGTTCTTTACCAAAATAAAGTTGAGAAATGGTGCATCTTGTTGGCTTTTATTATAAGAATATATCACGATTCACGGCCCTGTGAATGTAAAGTTGTCCAATTATGAGTTCATTCTCCCATTTACCTATGTAATAAGAACCAACAAAATGGACTCTTTTTACGTTAATATTTTAATTTAATTGTAGTGTCTTCGACATGTTTCGAACATCCTAGTGTTCAACCTCAGGAAGACTTGTACATGCAATTTTATGGTATTTCTTTCATGCATCCATATAAGCAGTCTGGTCGATGGCAAGATGTGCTCGATACTCCCAGTTGCGTGGCAAGATGTGCTCGGTACTCCCAGTTGCGTGGCAAGATGTGCTCGGTACTCCCAGTTGCGTCTTTAAAATATTTTTGCGTTCTTGGCACAAAATGTACAAAAAATGTACGCATAATATGGAGACCGTGTCAGTCTGCATGTTACATCTCCTGAAGTACTCTACGGTTTTTGTCTTATATTTTATATACGGTATGTCGTACAAAGTCGTGTTGAGCGTACTGGATCATTGCCGATTACAAAGAATGTATGACGGCACACTTCACACTCCACTGATTGAAAGGTAGGGGTGCAAAAATCCTTTGTGTCTAGTCATCAGGGCCAATAAATTGTGAGTGATGGCGCCTTATATTTGTGGGTCCTTGGTACGGAACATGCTCAATGTCATCCATCTGGCGCCCGGAATGTTGAGATGGCTGCTAGATTTTTGGAATATTTATGCTTCCCTGTTCTAAGGCACAGGGCCTAGTGACGCTATCGTCAAAGGAACGGCTTTGAGCATTGAATTTGAGATTACTTAGTGACAGTTGAAACAATGTGACGCGTACTCGGCTTGATTCTATTGATGATCAACTTGAGTTTTGGAAGGATGAATTCTCTATGACGATGTTGCATGTAGAAGAGCCGATGTAACGAAATGTTTACAGAATAAATCAGTAACTGTTTTGGAGTAAGTCAAATATAGATGCATGTGGAGCGAGAAGCATTATCGCAAGGTATAGGCTAGTGGTAACAGACTGGAGTGGAATATTTAAAAGTTTTTCGTACATATAAATTTAGAATACTTGGGTAGTTCCCAACCCCTGGCCCACGGATTTTTTTCTTTGCGGCTCCGTGAATTCACATAACTTCGCAGCGATGCGTGTTCCTCCAAACAGCGCATCGTTGATTCTGTTATCTGTTGTTATTTTTGTTTTGAATATAGTGTGATTTCATTTACAACGGTTAACACGAGTTTTTATGCAACATTTTCTGTCATAATGCTTGTTCTGAACTGACAGGGCATAAAATAATGTTTTAACTTTTTTTGTGTATGTCTGGGGGGGAAGAGTTAGTGAAATTTTGTGAACTTAAGAAGGGATTTTCTGATGTTTTGCTACCCGTGCATCTCAGTATAATCTTAGCAATTGACCAACTTAACGCACAGATTCTTGTTTTATAATAAGTTTATTATAAAACAAGAATTTGTGCATTAAGTTGATCAATTGCTAAGATTAAGAATGGATCTTCTTTTCAAGAACAGCCTTGTCCATTTTTAACGTAATTTAATTATGATTACACAAGACAGGGAAAAATGGATAAAAAGAAGCAAGAGTAACAGGCACTGTCGGGACTAACAGATATTTTACTACAATGATTGTAGTCGTCACGAAAGATCTGTGTCATGCAGACTGTCTCATTTCTTGCAGAAGTGTTTTTTGAAAAATGAGCCCCTGATATCTTTGGTGTGTATCTTGGTATAAAAACCTTGCGTTAATTCACTGTGTGTGAAACAGTGCAATTTTATACTTCAAGCATGACTGAATCTCAAATTGCCTCGATGGCAAAGAGTCACATCTTTCGAATGACTGATGGTACGTGTATATACTGTCTTACGGCAGGTCTACAGAATCTTCCAAAGCGAGTTCTCCACAGAGTGCAAGTTAGTGTTCCCTCTTTTAATTTCTAGTATTCTCTCTCTTCCTTGAGGCCAACCAGTAACTGCTTACGTCTTCTTCATCGTCGGGGCCGTCACTTCTAACCTTTCCTCTACGTGTTTTAGAAGGATGTTCTTATGCAAGATGTGACCAATCCATTTGGCTTTCTTTCTTATTATTGTTTGTAGGTTATCCCTTTCCTCTTTGACTCTTTGTAATACTTAGTTTTTCACACGATCGATCCAACAGATCTTCTCCGTCCTTCTCCAGCACCGCATTTCAAGACTTTCCAGGTATTTATGATCTACTTTCCGAAGTGTCCAAGTTTCAGCAGAAAGAAGTTGAATTAAAATTAATCTCAACGTGAAGTAGGGCCCCGGACTTTATTCATACATACCAAACTTAAATTTGGCCTGTGACCCACTGCTTAGTCCCCTTGTGGCATTCCATCGAAAGGTAATGGGTCACTCCGGTAGCTACGTGTAGATTGATAATGACTTTCTCACTAATTGCTTGTCGTAGCAACAAGAGGATTATTCGGCTTAAGTAACCACAGATTGGCATTATATATTGTATAAATTAAACCTGTAACTTACGGAATATTTATTTAGTGATGGCAAATATTCCGGGAAATAAGAAAAATAGTACATATACATTTTTTTCTTTATGTGTAATGTAATTAGCTTTACAACAGTAAAGTTTTATCTGTAATAAATTACATCCAAGCCAATGAGTTATAGCAATTAGCAAAAAATGCTTTTGGAGAGCATGCGTATGCAATTTATTTATTTTCTCTCTCTCTCTCTCTCGTATATTTAAAGCACGAAGCGCAGTTACCACGTATGTCATCACGTAAAATACTCCACAAAACAATTTCGTAACGCGCTATTATTTTGTACATCCTGTGTCATTTGTTTTTGTAACGTCATCGCACACTTTCGGTAGAGGCCGAAATTGCGTTTCCTTCATTATTATGTCATGCCAGTTGGCCGGAGCGGCGTTTCTCTCTACTCCTCATACACAATTCACTCGCTCCGTAAAAATAAATATACCGGAGCAATAGCATGCCAATGTGTGTTAAACAGTCTGGTGCTGATATGTTGCTTATGGTTCAGATTGAAGCAATAGATGCCTTAGTTATGACTGCATGACTGCAAACATTTATTCTGCGTGAAAGAAACAGGTAGATCTAACGATGAAGTGAAAAGACTGGCGCAGCCGATGCAGCCATGTATGTATTTATGCATGCCTATAAGCACACGCGCAGGTGCGCGCGCGCGTGTGTGTATGTAGGTTGATGAATGAAGGTCGGGCTCTGTGGATTCGAAATTGTATAATATTACCGGGCCAGGGCGGAGGACCATTCGGCTCAACACTTGAAATTTACCCTCAAATGTATTAGCTCGTATCCGACCGAAGGTCGATGTGTTTACGATCTGTTCTGACTGTATTGAGACCGATTGATTGATTACAAATGGGTTCGGGACCTCGTGATCCCGATGCACCTAAGCCTTAATTAACGGGCACTTTGTGCCTCATATGAATTTATGGGAGCCCTATTACTTTGCTTAAGTTCCAGATGGCGCGCAAACTTATACTCTTAATGTCCTCTGGCTCCAAATAGAAGCCCATATACGCGTGTCTGAGTGAAACCAAAGCTTCACACTCACCAAGAATGTGGGCCGAGGTTTCTTCCTCAGCTCCACACCTTGTACACAGTGGACTGTACAGCAGCCCTAGTAGGTGAAGATGTCTCCTCAGGGTGTTGTGTCCATTGAGAAAGATATAGCAGACCTGGATTGAATCTTGTTAAAGACGGACACCTAGCCTTGGTACCCAGACAAGGTCCCGAAATTAGTTCTGTATCCTGTCTTTGGGTGTCGCCAAGACCTCGCCATCGTGCCCATTGCTGGTTGACCAAGCAAAGTCTAAACCTTCTTCCCATATCCTGTCTAGAGGCTCCCAGGGCCGGTTCAGGTCCAAGAAACCCCAGAACACAGCCACCCCTTGCGAGCTCGTCGGCGATCTCGTTACCTCGTACTTTGAGATTAATACTTGTTTATTGTAATGCCTAAATGCCAATAATCCTTGAGTGAGATGTTAGCGACTGTAAGAATATCTGCGCTTATTATCGAATCTGAAGAAAGATACAAAGTTCCTTGACGCAAAATTATTTAAGTGTAACTATTTCTGGTAACTCACCACCATGAAAATCCCAGAGAGAATCACGTCAGTAAGACCCCCCCCCGCTCCACCCC
>Ga0123355_10009065_pt1 | contig 15084 bp, 7 predicted proteins | sample TergutEmb28metaG_3_FD_89872 | JGI IMG/M metagenome (GOLD analysis project Ga0123355, IMG submission 89872) | Embiratermes neotenicus P1 segment gut microbial communities from Petit-Saut dam, French Guiana - Emb289 P1 | ecosystem: Host-associated > Arthropoda: Insects > Digestive system > Gut ...
AAGGTGCTGGGGTTTTTTCTAAAATTTTTTTTTTATATCCACCCGGGGGAAAATTTTTAAAAAAATTTATTAAAAAAAAAATTCAAATTACTTTTTCCCCCCCCCCCCCCCCCCCCCCCCCGCCCCCTGCTAAGAAAGGGTAATTGTTATCGATAAAAACAAATCCAGTCTTTCCGTTTTTAATTCATGTGGAATAAATGTTTGACTTCATTAGTGATAAGCCTGACTCGAATATTAAACACAGCCTTGTTTTGTTAAAGGGGTCCTGATCCCCCAAGATGTGCACAGAGTGGTCCGGCTGGAGTCGAGTGCCCGATTCGTGCTGCTGGTGGAGAAAGATGCTACATTCCAGAAGCTGCTAGATGAAGGGATGCTGGATAGGCTGGGACCTTGTGTTCTGATCACTGTGAGTTAGGGCAAAGCCACACTGATGTGGACAAAACCGACTGAAACCTTTGCAGTAAAATCTATCCAAAGCTGTTTCAAAGCGAACGGCCCAACAGTAGTAGAAAGAAATACAACCTACTAGTCCAGTAGTTTTCATGATTTTGTTTGATTCAGACAAAGATGTATTTGCACCTTAGTTTTGGAATGACTTACGAAATATCCTAAGTGTAACAGTACATTTTTGGTGCTTCCTATAGATAAGAAAGGAATGACAGAAAATGCTGTTTTTCTTTGTTGACGGATATCCGACAACTTTAAAACAATTTGTACAACTATACAGGACGGAGGAAAGAAAACTTTGAGCAATTACTGGAATTAGTTGGTCCTGCATAGAATAAAACAGGATACAAATTTTCGAACAACTGTTGACCCAGACAAGTTGTTGGTCACAGCTAATTATGGTTTATATTGTTGTAATCGTTCGACGTAAAGGATTAAAGGCATCATGTGGGAACGTATACACGGTAGTTTGATAGGATTCCACAAAATTAAATTCAGTAATTCAAATGAAGAGTATGAAAATATTTAAGTATTTGATACGAATATTTTGACGAGCAGCTACCTGTGGAAGGTTACATTGTTGATGGAATACCCTTGTTGTGATATGTAATTGCCTGTTGCAGTGGGGGCTATGAGCTGTGCTGGAATGCTGCAATGTATGTGTGTAAGTTGAGGCAATAACGTTGTTTTCTTCTTCGTGAAACAAGTTATTCTTGGAAGACATAAAATATCTGTTTAAATTTAGGTTTTCTCCTCTCTGAGATTTTTTGTATCCGAAATGAGAGATTTAAGAAAATAAAGTCAGGTTTGCCTTTTCCGTTATTGGCTTCGAAAGTCAATTATGAGCCCTACTACTCTGCGAGCAGATGACAGTAATTTGAGAGTTTTGAAATTCCGGGATGCTTTTGACTCATCGCTCTATTGCTAAGTGTCCTCGCTTTAAGGAGAGAATTTGATTTCCTCAGTTGATTCGTCATTTCCTGAAACATTATCGTCCGTATTTTCCATAAATATCGTATCAAGTTGCATGTACTCCTGGCTGCGTTATGCTTACCTATCAAGTAGGCGAAGAAGGACATGGTGCCAGCAAGATAGCACTTTTTTTTTTTCGTCGTCTCCTTCTTCTCCTCCTCTTTCTTCTCCCCCCCCCCCTCTTCCCTTCTGAGTCATATGGCACGTTTCTCTTCATTCACAAAATTGTGCCCCAACCGGAAGGACAGATACTTATGCTTTACAACGGCATCTTCTGGTTCACAGGGTGCGGGTAGCCCACGTGTGCTTCCATTCTCATTAAATTTCCTTGCTACCTTTCATCTGTGCTGTTTGGCAAGAAGGTGTTGTTATTTACAGGGAAAGGGTTTCCCTGATGTGTCCACTCGGCTGTTGGTTCGACTGCTGTGGAAGTCCCTAGGGGTGCCTGTGTTCGTCCTGGTGGATGCCGATCCACATGGTATTGAGATCATGTGCGTCTACCGCTTTGGATCACTGGTGAGTCTCTCAAGGACAAATTTCATTTGTGCAAGGCTGTAGGACAGTCCTTCAAAAGGCTGTATTGTGCCATAGATTATTTAAAGAAAGTGGTCATGGTTTGGGGAAGCTACAAGGAACCTAAGTCATAAGATGCTGGTGCGCTGGAAGGGGTAAAGCTTAACATAAGTGCATTTTCATCTTCGTGTGTGCCTGTAGTGAGACAGGTGACTGTATACAGATTTTAAACTACCTGGTCTTCCTTCTTCCAGAGCATGAGTCACCAAGCTGACGATCTGGCAGTGCCTGCGGTACGGTGGCTTGGTGTCCATCCTACTGACATCTCACGACTCGGAATCAAAGCCCAGCCACTCACTGTTGCAGATGGCAATAAACTACGCAAGTTGATGGCAAGACAGTACATCATCTGCCATAAGGCGCTCCAAGACCAGGTACAGTCCGGTCAGAAATTTACCATTAATGCATGATCAGTTTGTTGTAGATCTTAGGATGATTTCTCGTCGAGAGTGCAGTTTTCAACCAATGGTGTTGCTGTAATCCTATAGTCTAGGCTTCTGGCTTCAGACTATTTCTTTACCTCAAAAACTCTCGGATACTGTAGCAATGCATATACATTTCTGGACACTTATAAATCTGTACTTAAAATTGCTGTGTGGGTGTGAAGCTTGGTTTCTCAGTCTAGGCATAGAACAGGCGTGGAGGTTGTTGTGAACAGTGTGAAGAAGGGAAGATGGGGAACCAGCAAGCAGCAGTAGTACAATTACATTATATCGAGAGGATCACCATACTTTGTCCTTCACCTTATGTTTGCTGGGGTACTTTTCAGTGAGATGTTAGTAGGCACTACACTCGCACACGAAGGGAAAGCAAGATATGCATACAGCATTTGGTTTAAGAAACTCTAGTTTACATACCGGTTGGGAGGACTTGGTGCAGATGGATCTTAAAAGAAATGAGCTGTGTGCATGATAAGCTAATTGAACTGGCTTTGGATATGATTGAATCAAGTATTTGTGAATGACTGTACTGAAATTTTGGGTATATACTTTCTCACCCTCTCTCTCCTCTGGTACTTCGACCTGTATTCGGGTCATGGCCTCCGTTATCGGAGCTTCGCGATTACACTCAGACACACAACACTCGGTAGGACTTCTCTGGATGAGTGTTCATCCCCTCCCGGAGACGTCTGCCTGACAACACACAACACTCACAAGATACAGACATCCATGCCCCCGGGATTCGAACCCGAAATCCCAGCAAACCAGCCGCCGCAGACCCACGCCTTAGACCGCGCGGCCCTTGGGATCGGCTTTGCGTTATTAACTACAAGAAAATTTTGAAATACACGCTATGAGGACTGTGAATAGCGCTTGAATGAATCGGCTACTCAGTCAGTGACAAGTGAACAGGCAACCATCCAATCAGTAAGTCAGTCAGTCAGGTAGCCGAACAGTAAGCAGCTTACTGGAATATATAGGCAGTCTGAGAGGAGGTTCATTGGGCAGCCGGTTTGTTGGTCATTTGTAAATAACTAAGCGGCTAAACCATGAAGGTGGTTGGACAGATCCTCTACAGTGTCAAATAGAAAATGTTATAATTTGGAAATAAAGTGCATAGTATCTGAGAAAGTAAGCTGTGGGGAAAATACTTTTAAGTGAGATTCATAAGCCCACACGTCAGGCAGGAAAATATCCGGTCCCATAAAATTGAAATCTTGTATAATATGGTTACCTTGCGAAATTTTAGGTGAAGGTGCTGCTGTCTGGTGGGAGGAAGGCTGAAATTGAAGGCGTGGCAGGTTTCTCCTCTTCCTACCTGACCGATGCCTACATTCCTCACAAGATATTTTGTCGCGAAGTTTTGTAATATCAAGAGTTTAAGGGATATTTTACATTTCCGACATCTTAATATCAGTGATCTGGAGATCACGTGCAGTTTTGCCGTACACTGGAAAAATAAAATATTTTTACTTTTCGTTGTTGAATTTTTCTTAAACGAACTGTTGTATGATGAACATAGAATGTTAGTTCAAACTGTAGTGTGATTTCCAAGAGTGGCCTGCTAGCTCACAGTTAGGAAACCGGTATTCGTACGCGCAATTGCCCTGACATGCAGAAGACACTGCAAAGAATTTTAATTAATCTTCTATTATCCATAAAATTAAAAATAATTTGCGGAAATATCATTTTTTTCCTTCACATATGTGTTTACTTTTTATGAAGATAGCAGCCGCCTCAGCAGTGTAAGGTACATCCTCAAAATATTGCTTCGTCGCCATGTTTGTGACTTTTCACGCATAAAATTATTATAAGAAATATCCAGCTACGTGTGTATTCTTTCTCCATACTAACTTTCATATTCCGAGCTAATCAATTTATAAGATAGTGCCAGAAACACAAAGTAAAGGCAGATGTAACGTGGCCCCCATGTGTAGTTTTAAATTTTGCAATTGTAAACGTATAAAGTTGCATAATTCTTTAAAAAAAGTCTACCACTTAAAAATTCTAAGACTGTAATTAACAATATTTTCCATTTCATAAATTTTGTCAGCCGCTTCGTTATTGCCTTGTATTAGGGAATTAATAATTTACGCAAAAGTGTGGGGAGATTTCGAACGCTGTGTGTCCGTAGTGTTTCTCAGGAAGATATTTCGTAGGATGTGCTGTACATGGGCATGATACAATATGTTTACATTTTCTTAGAAGAAAGCATAATAAAATATAAGCACAGAAATAAACACATTACTTTGCTTTTATTAATCGTAAGTAAGTTGTTAATTGAATATATATAAATAAGAATTGTTTTAATGAGGGTCCAGTTTCATTGTTGTATTTCACTTTTGTGCAAAAAATATCTTGATTTTCCTCAGTTGCCTGCCAGGCAAAAATGTAGTTATTGTTTCTCATTACTCTTGCAGAATCACTTTTAGCTCTGTATAAGTTAGAACGTATAGTAATATCTGTACATTTTAAAATGTAGAATAAAATTGCAGTTTTGAAATGACACGTAAAATAATGTGGTTTGGAATGTACCAATCATCATCGTATTTCATAACGTCAGTGTCTGAAGACTATACTTCACTATTTGTTTATGGCAAACGAGCCCGTTCCACTTACGAACATTTTTAGAAAGAATTTCGTAGATAACTAAGAATACTGGCGAAATATATCCAATAGTATGTGTGCCGAGGTTTACATCCCCTAATTGTTTTCCACAGTATCGGAGTGTCAGACCTTGCTAACCTCGACTTAAATAGTGTTCATAAAAAAAGAACATCCGTGCTTAAGTACGTAGGTTCAAACAGTATCCGAAATTATTGCTTTAAAACAGTGCAATAGTATTTGGGCCTGTATAGTAGCAACATTTTTCGACGCCATCGCCCTTCTTTCCAAAGGAATTCATTCGCCGAGTCGCAAGAGCAGCACGCAAAGTGAACGATATCAACAACACACCAGAATATTAAACAGTCTGTACTGACGTACTTTCTCCATTACCCTCGTGCATAAGAACCGAGCCATGAAGAGGTAGCTGAAGTATGGTTCCATTCTTTCTTAACTTTTGGCACTGGATATAGGGGTGTGGGCTGGGTAGCGCAGTCGGTGTAGCGACTGACTACGGGTCGGACGGTTCGGGATCGAATCTCGGTAGGGACGAGATTTTCCGCCCGTCCAGACCGACCCTGGGGCCCGTCCAGCCTCCTGTAAAATGGGTACCGGGTCTTTGCCGGGGGTAAAGTGCGGCCGGGTCGTGCTGCGGACCACTCACCCCCTTCTAGTGCCACGGTCATGGAAGAGTAGAGCTATACTTCTACCCACCCTCTGGGTCACACCGGGCCTGTAACGGGATCACTTTACCTTTACCTTTTACTGGATATAAGGGTGTGTTAAGCTTTACACTCTGGTCACGTAACCCCTGCGTAAAAATCTTCCGATACCCATTGGAGAAGAGGAGAGAAGAATACCTCTACCCATCGACAATGGAATGCCGATTCCCCGACCTTCGGCTTCTACCCTAGATCCATAATTTTAAATATGTGACTATGGTTGGAGTCCAAACAGTGAATGAGTGACGTGGGGTTTTAGCGGCGGTGGAGTTTAATATTCTGGCTTTCTGGATTGTGTTAGCATGTGGTCTGGCACGTAAGCACGAACGTTCCGGAGGAGTTTATTGCCTGTATTTTAAGTCACCACGTACCAGGCTACACGATGTCAATACCCACAAGATGAAAATGAGAAGATTGAAGTTATTTCTTCGAAATCAATCTAAAAACGTGAGGAGAGGTGCTTCTGGAGCAAGGACTCAACGCTCAGAGCGTATGTAAGAGAAATGGCTTGATGTATGACACATCTTAACGTACTTCCTAGCGTCACCCTTCAGACACTCTACCTCCGGCAGCAGCTAGGGCGGATGATGTGTTTATCACAGAATTGTTCGAATATGATGTCGACGAGGAGTTACACTGAGTGACCTAGGAGTCAAACTCGGTCGGTCACTCCGTACGTAGCAAGCAACGCCACTGGCTGGTCACCCGTTTCGTACTTAATGTTTTATTTCGAACGTAAGAAAGTCTGTTGGATTTTCGGTGGGAATATCTGATTACTGCCATCTCCAACTATGATTCCCAGAGATAAATCTTCCATTGAACGAGCATTACTTTTGTATTTTATTTTTTGTATTTCTTGGTAGGGTATTTTGAAATTAAAATGTTACTGAATATCACGGAATGAATTAGAAAGGTTCTGCAGAGGCAACATGAGAGAATTATCGGGGCTATTAACTTTTGTTTCTTTCTTTCTTTCTTTCCTTCCTTCTTTCTCTCTCTCTCTCTCTTTCAGTCTTTCTTTCATTCATTCACTCATTCATTCATTCTTTCTGTCTTTCTTTCATTCTGTCTTTCTTTCTTTCTTTCTTTCTTAGTCTGATCTCTGTCTCTCTACTTACTGTAGGTGTAGAGGGTTTTTGGTTGCACCTGATCATACTCGGTAGAACTCCTCTCGAACAGGGATCGGCCCGTGGTGCTATTACCTGTGGGTATGCTTATCGATAAAGGTCGATGCTGCATTACTGACAGAAACATATGTACTTCTGGACTACTTCGTAACGACAGGATTGTTTGTGGCTTTCATTGTCACTTGGCATGCGTATTTGCAGCTGTAAGATTGCCTTGATTCATGGGGACAGAATTTCATCTCAAAATCTTGTTCGCATATCCCCTATGCATATTGTGTTTCTGCACTTGATGGTTGAACTATGGTTACGGAATCTGGAGTGAGAGATAGAAGATGAAATATAATTTCATATTTTAGTTTATTTTTTCAAGCTTAAAGTGAAAGCATAAAATTGGAAGGGAAGGAAACTAGTTTAGCGAGGAATAAAAATGCCAAGGTAGGAAATGAATCCAAAATGCTGTAACAGTTTATTGAAAACATATTTTTGGCATAATAATGTTAATTCATATAAAACGGAACAATTAATTCTACAAAGTACATAACTTGGTGTGATTTAATTTTTTGTGTGTCGGCAGATTCGAGATCATTTAGGCAATACTCTGAAAACTCTGCACGCATATTTTGTTCCTTGTCATTCCTCCCTCGTAGAGAGAGCTCTGTTGCAGTTGTTCAGTCATTTCTTCGTTTTATAAAAGTGCTATCTGTCCGTGTTCTGTAAACCCATTGCCTCTTTCATCGTCTCGTGACTGGAGAGTTTGCTGCACATTGCTAGAGAACACTTAACAGGAGACTTATTCATACTCACAGAATCAGCTTATAATACAATATTATGACGGTCACTAAAAGCTGTATAAAACTTGTATCGTCAGGATTTCATAAATAAATTATTCGTGAAATAAAGTTTTCCCTGTGCTTAATTGAGCACCACGCTGTGTAGACTTGAGGGAGTCGAAGTGTGATCTCCCTCTTTCTAATCCCAGCACTAGATGGAGGGGAAAGGTCGGGTTTATACCCCGGTACTTACTGGACAGGAGTCTGATGCGTATGGACGCGGTGGGGAAAAGTAAAATCTCCTGCCCGTACCAGGTAACGAAACCCGACCGTCCGGCCCTTAGACGGCCATTATTCTAAATGAGCTTCATCAGATCCATATCAACTATGCTGATTATCGTAACTGTTCTTAGGCGCACTAATAAGGCGATAAATTTATGATATCCAAGCATCCACATTTGGAATTTAGTATCCTTGATAACATTTTTGCAGCTTATAAAAAATTAAGCTTCCAAAAATAGTGATGATTATTTTAATAATATACGTTTATAAAAGAAATCTCTATAGTACACACAGTAGCTGCGGTAAATTGAAAGACTTATGTTTCATTTCTGTCTTTCAGCAAAATAGGTTGCTTAAGTAAGATAAGGTGCTAACAGAGTCTGTTGCTTGAAATGTCTGTGAATTTTATGGTCTTAAGTTAATTTACTTTTGCCACATTACTTTCGCATATTTATAGCGGGACTTTATTTTTACAAAATACCGTATAAGTGATTTTAAATTATATACCAAACAGCATTAAATGTCAGCAAAACTGAGTTATTGCATTGTCCGTGCATGTGCATGGGTTCGAGAGGTAAGGTACGTAAATCTGTCACCTCTGCCACACATCCGTATTATTCAAAATGAAAAGGAAGAATGCGGACTGGTTTTCGTGGATATGTGCAGTTTTTTTTTTTTTACTCTGGACACATTGCAGTTATTGAGTTAGTAAACATTACACAAAGTCCAAAAATTGTTGCCGATGTGCACGCAGTAGAGGAAAGCAACGCACCGGAAGGAAAACAATTTGCAGTCGTTTTGAAATAAACCATAAATCATATATAATGTACCGAATTCAAATATTTACGAAATTAGATGATATTAAGAATTATTAGAATCAATTTACGGCATTGATTTTTGTTACTGATACAGTGCATTCCAAATCTGTAAGCTCAGAAATTACATCACCTCTTCCGCACTTAAAGAAATAAAAGAAAATATACTTAATTTTTCAAAATTCAACATCAGGGGAGGCAATGGTTTGGGCACTGTTTCTGTCCAAGGCCATTGTACATTATCCAGACCCTTACTGTGCTTGCTGACAATGAATTAAGCAGTATGGCCTCCTGTATAACCTTGGGGTCAAAGAAGGCCACGTAGGCAACACAGAAAGCTCCATTTTCATGGCACACAAAGCGTCGTATTTATGTAGTGATTTCCATAAAGTCATTTACCATCTATGTAAGCTCCTTTGAGATAAATTATGCTTAAAAGATTTCTTAGAAAGACAGGTCACATTGAAATCATAAGCGCAAACACGGCTACACAGAAGCCACTTTTCTCCCTTTAGATAATCATATGAGCAGTCCGACCCTTTAGAAGAGTGATATACATTTTACATGTTGACTAACACTACAGAGATTGTCCTGAGCGAAGAGGCTAAGTACAGTCTGTTTTAGCTTAAAATGAAAGTCATAACGCTACACCGAAGCGTTTCTTATTTATTTATTTATTTATTTATTTATCTATTTATTTATTTATTTATTTACTGGGTCGTTGAGACACAGGGACTAGTGCTATTGGGTCTGGCCCGGATGTATTGTTTTGTCTACAGTAGGAAGACATCTGAAAAATGCAAAGAGCCTAATGTACGTACCGCGCGTTTTATGGACATTACACAATTTTGGGAGTATATTATTGATGAACCAAATCCATTAGGAATTTTGACACCTTCGCGTAAGGTCCCATTCCGTTGTTTTCAGTGCGGTTGAAATAAATGCCTAACATATTGAGTTATTTGACGGAAGATGTCGAAATGTTCAGAACTCGACAACTCGTAATTTAGAAGTGAAGCCATTGTTGAATGTGTTTTGAGCGAAGTCTTTTGTTTTAGATTCTCTTATTCTTTGACTGGAAGAGTTAATAAAGTTCGGTTAAATACTACTTAGTGACAGACAGACCTTCCTTCTCAGCACAACACAACCAGCGTTGAGCATGGGTACGAATATGGGCATAGTCTATGCAATGAGATGATGTTGAAAACAACACGACTGGTAACGGCCTTCAACATTCACGAAGACTTAGTGTTTGCGTATGTTCCTGTGTGCGGGTCACGAATAGTTGCGGTGTTCAACACTAAATATTTTAGTTATTAGAACTCGTTTAAGTAATTTGACGTTCAGGTGACTGTGCATCGTGATAAATTCTTATAATAAAACCAACTACATGCACTAATTTCTCAAATTTATTTTTGGAATAAAACTCTACATGTCTCGGACAGTTCCTCTGTCCATCATCAGGAGTTTTTCACTGTACACACGGCAATGGTATATGTCATACAGGTTTGCTGACAGTTTGCTGTCAGCAAACCTGTATGACATATACCATTGCCGTGTGTACAATGAAAAACTCCTGATGATGGACAGAGGAACTGTCCGAGACATGTAGAGTTTTATTGCAAAAATAAATTTGAGAAATTAGTGAATCTAGTTAGTTGTATTGTAAGTCATTTAAGCAAAGTTGAAGGAACATGGACTGAAAGTTGTGTCATCCTCACGCACACTCAAAAAACACACACAAACACGCTCACCCACAAACACTCGCTCACACACTAAATTACCGACGACGTACTTTGTAATTCATTAAGCGTTCCTACTGGTTAACGGTGGGAATAATAAAAATCAGTTAGTGGAAGGCGCCCGTAGCCAATATCCAAAATTCTATAGTACTATTTGTGTGGTACACTGACGTGCTTATTTAAATGCGAATTGATTTTTTGTCAATCTGTTGTGAACTAGGAATTAAGACTGAACATCCCAGTGAAAGTCCTTTTTACGGAATTGAAAAAGAAAATCTGTAAAGTGGTTTATATATTACATATAAAATATGTTTATGGACTTATGTCATATAGGCATCATTAATGTGGCTGACAGTCGAAACTGCCCAACAGCCTTCAGTGAAAATCTCCAAAGTCGCATTTAAAGAGAGTAAACAAAGTAAAGTGATCCCGTTACAAGCCCGGTGTGGCCCAGAGGGTGGGTAGAGTTATAGCTCTACTCTTCCATGACCGCGGCACTAGAAGGGGGTGAGTGGTCAGCAGCACGCCCCCGGCCGCACTTTACCCCCGGGAAAGACACGGTACCCATTTTACAGGAGGCTGGGTGAGTCCCAGGGCTGGTCTGGACGGGCGGAAAACCTCGTCCCCACCGGGATTCGATCCCCGACTGTCCAGCCCGTAGTCAGTCGCTATACCGACTGAGCTACCCGGCCAGCATTTCAAGTCATTATATTTTAGGCGCTGGAAATAAGTCACAGACGGACAGACTGTCCTCTACTCAGCAAAGAAATCTTAGAGTGATAGAGTCTGATACATTTACGAGAATGATAGTAAGAGGAAATTTAGAATATTTCTTTTCAAGTAGTGTAAATCTTCTCTGATTCTAGATTTTATTACATAATTCTATTGATATTTATTTGTTTGTATTCTTATTGCAATCAGTTATCTAAAGTATTAGTGAAAATTTTATAATGTTGATTTCCTCTGTAACATTTAAACATTTTGCGTCTTAAACCTTAACACATTTAGATTATGAACCGTCTTCGAAGTCTTGTCTTCAAACCACAATGAGAGGTTTGCATATTTGAATACCTGTGAGGTCTGAAGGTGACCTTGTTTAATATATTAGTATGTTGCCAGTGGTGTAATTTTAATTTATATTGGACATAAGTTTGAATGAACTTAGGTACAACGTTGGCTGTGTTGTTTGAAGGCGATATAACATATTAATACCAAGAAGAATCCACAGAAGGGCTCTCAGATATTAATATTCCACATTTGTACTTATTCGTTCAGTTGTTAAATAAACACGGCTTATGTATTGTAATACTAATTTGTACGTCAGCACAACTGTTTTTATTACACAAGGTAATATGTGGGCCTATATATTACCTTGTGTGATAGAAACAAATGTGCTGATGTACAAGTTAGCATTACTATACGTATCCAAGCACTTCGTGGTGTCTTCATTCAAATTCATTCAAATACGGCTTCCTCACTCCAGTGTTTGGATACATATTCCTGAATTGTTTGGGTGTAATTGTGGTGTTTTGTGTTTGCATGTAATTGTGGTGTTTTGTGTTTGCGTGTAATTTTAAAAATTATAATTTAAAGAAGAAAGCCTTTGTTTCTTTTGATGCGCAGCATTTTAACGCGTTTGAGAAAATGCATGTAAATCGCTGCAAGTGTTAGAGGCAATGTACTGTATAGTGCTACAACGTGCAGTACCAGTGTACTGGTAGTCATACTTACGAAAGCAGTAGGTACGAAGAGAGACTACTGCCTTTGCTTAAATCAGATTTGTTTTTAACAACAAAGGGAATATTTATGGGAATTCGTAGGTCTGGATACTATACACACACGAACCTTTTACACACAAGAGACGCCGTGGCAAGGCATCTTTCAGTTGCAGCTAGTCTATCGGAAAGCAGCCATCTATGGAATTCATTACATTCTACGTCAAGAACAGGAGATTTGAATCTTCGGTAAGCATTAGTATTTAATTTATACCGTTGAAGCACGATTAACAGATATATTTTTTTCAGTTTGAAGTCCCTACGAACTGTTCATAACTAGGAAACTCTCGGAGTGTTTAAGAAAGGGGACTAATATTCAAGGCCGAAAATGCTCGCTATTTGTCATTGCAATCTATAACCCTTTTTTTCTAGTTATAGGGGTCCGATACATGAAAAACGCGCTATCGAATTTTGCTTCATTTGAGTGTGTGTGATCGTGTGATTTTTCTTTGTTTTGATCGTTCTGCATGGACATTTGTGATGTGTCCAATCACCCTTAGTGCATTATTTTACCTCTGCCAACAAGGTATACTTGCACGCGGTACTCCAAAACAGCGAACATTTCTAATACGCATTATCGATGCAATTATTGCTTGCACTTTTGGAAGTGGTTTTCTTTATTATCGATCTAGTCAAAATTATCACTATCGAGATACTTCCTGGAAAGCTGGGAGGAAACTTTGTTATGCTACTTCTAGTTGCAGAGAAGGTTCACTTCTTACGCCCAAATTAGACTACTAAGTGGGAAACGTTGGTTTGTACAGAAACACTGACCTCCTTACATAACATTCCGACGAAACGTGGTTATGCCAAATGATATGTATCAGACGTGAATATTAATTTCAGTTTATTAACGATGTTTTTGTAAATTCGTTTTCTTTTTTTGTGTTAGGAGTTTCTTTTGTTATGATCTTACCTTTGGGAAGTAGTATAGTATTTTAATACTGAAATGTGTTCAATGATTATTTTTCTCTAAGCATCTGTCCCTGTTTATTTTGTCTATGTAGCACGTTCCTCCACGTGGCCAATTTATAAAAGTATATCATATTGGATTTTTGTATGCATCGCATGAACTGAACCAGGGTTATTTCAGTCACTTACTACAGTATGAATACCTTTACACCGAATCGATCCTAATCGCGTAGTGTGTATCCTAAAGGACTATTTTTGCCGCAATTGAATCCAAGCACCTTAGAAATGCCTATGGCATTCGTAAATCAAACGTCTATGTTGCCAATGCAAGTGCAGCAGCGCAAGAGGTTAACAAGAAGTGTTAGTATTACGAGCAATTCCCGGACAGCTTGAGCTGGGGTAAGAAGTGTGCTAGTGTGTTTCGTAACCATTGGGTGCGTAAGAGCAGAGGTTTTCGCGTATTTTAAAGAGTTAATATTGTAACAGTATTATCATCATATTTAAGACTAAACTTTTGATTTTCCGTAGATTTAATATGAATATGTTAAAGTAACCTATATTTTTACCGGGAGTGGGGGACCTTAGATTGTCTCTTTGAGAGGATGATTCAGTAGGCCGTGAGTGTAGATCATGTGTAAAATGTAACAGCCTGTCATAGCATCCCGAAATTCCTACTACATTCAGATACAGTGAATCCGAACAAGAAGTCTGAATTCCATATTTTTAAAAACCAACAAAATGCACCAATTAAAATACAGTAAAGTAGATCACAAGGCACGCTTTATTTCAGATGCCAACTCCTACATGTTTCGGCACCAAGGTGCCTTCAGCAGGGAGTTCTTCAACAACAATGTTTGTCTTCATGTTTGCACCGTGCATCGATGACAATTAAACACTTAATTTTCTAACTAATGCACAATATATAATTCATAGATACAATTAAAATTATAACATATTTAAAAAGTGCTCCAACATGTTTCGGATCACAGAGGATCCATCATCAGGGAGCCTTGTGCAGTGCTTGGCTAAAATTACAAGAATTATACTATCGTGGCCGTTGACATGGACGTGGTCGGTGCGTGTGTATAGTTCCCTGAACTACACACGCGCCCAACGGGTCAAAATATGCTGCCATAACACCGATCACGTCCATGTCAACCGACACGATAGAACCATTCTTATAATTTTAACCAAACACTGTATGAAGCTCCCTGATGATGGATCCTCTGTGATCCGAAAGGTGGTGGGGCACTTTTTAAATATTTTATAATTTTAATTGTATCTACGAATTATATATTCATGCATTAGCTGGAAAATAAAGTGTTTAACAAAGTTTGTGTGTCCAACTTTTATTTCAGGCACTATTCACGTACATGTCCAAGAAGTATTGCTACTGTGTCTGTGTGGCAGTGTTGATGCAGCAATATGAATGTGTAATTTGGATATTTAACATTTTAAGATTTTTAACTTTTATGATGGAAATGTGAATGACTAGTGCCTGAAATATTAGTTGGAACTACGAACTTTTGTTGCTGAAGAAATTCCTGATAGTGCACTTTGGTGCCGAAACATGTATTAGTTGGTACCTGATGTGAAGCGTGTTTTGTGATATATTTTATTGTATTTTAATTGGTGCGTTTTGTTGGTTGTTACAAGTATGGAATTTAAGAAAATGCACAATATGAACAACAGAAAGAATTTACAAAGTCTGAAGTGAAATTTTCGCTAGAAGGTAAGTCGTGACAAGATACGTCATGCGGAAGAAACGTATTCGATGAGTTTAGGTTGGCTTGTAGTCTAACACAACTGTGTCAATATAAGTATATTTATTGACTTATTTTAGTACAACTACATGTTTCGGCCTTTATAGGCCATCTTCAGGTTGTCTTACGAGGTGTAAATG
>Ga0123355_10009066_pt1 | contig 15084 bp, 14 predicted proteins | sample TergutEmb28metaG_3_FD_89872 | JGI IMG/M metagenome (GOLD analysis project Ga0123355, IMG submission 89872) | Embiratermes neotenicus P1 segment gut microbial communities from Petit-Saut dam, French Guiana - Emb289 P1 | ecosystem: Host-associated > Arthropoda: Insects > Digestive system > Gut ...
ACAAATTAAAAACCATAAAAAGAGCCATGAACTCAGACTGGCCAGGTCACAGATGCAACACAAAAATCCAGGACATGTATTTGAAATTCTTAACACCACTAAAACCATCTGTGGAGACAATCACAAATCTTCATGTAAGTTTATACACCAAGAAATATAATGTAATATTTAGTCAATGGGGATCATAACAGCATGGCAGCACATCTCACCAGCAGAGAATGTGAAGGCTGTAAGAAGTGCAGTATATTCAGTGCGGTGGTTGGGACTGATGATGATATGCTGTGGAATGGCGTTAAATAAAATGAGAATGTTAGGAATGAGTGTGAGGAAGATGAAGGCACTGACTGTGAAGATGGAGACAGTGACACTGATTGGTAGAAGTAGATAGAATGTGACATGCTTTGCGTATTCAGTGTATGCAATTAATAGTAAGGTATTTTTTAGCAGACTTTTATTTTTGCGGGGTATTCTAGATTTGGATAAAAACATTTTCCTTTGGCAGACGTGTTCTTGTGTGGGGTCATCTGAGATTAGAGTTGTCTTGCACCAGGCAAATAAGGCAGAAGAGGCAAAATCTGGGCAACAGTATAACTAACTGTATACACTTGATATGGCTGGGGATTTGTTCACAGTTTTTATCATGTTTTAACACAACAAAAACAAAAATATTTCAGTCACATAACAAATTACTTAATCACTTATTTATGTACTTACATACATACTTACTTACTTACTGCATGTAGCAGAGTCCTTCTTGAGAAGCTAGCCACTTCTCAGCTAGTCAAGAAATTCCCTGCATTTTATGGAACCTGAAGGTTCATTACCGCATTCACAAGTGTCCACCACCTGTCCCTATCCTGAGCCAGCTCCATTCAGTCCACATCCCCACATCCCACTTCCTGAATATCCATCTCAATATTATCCTCCCATTTACGCCTGGGTCTAACAAGTGGTCTCATTCCCTCAGGTTTCCCCACCAAAACCCTGCACACACCTCTACTCTCCCCCATATGTGCTACATGCCCCGCCCATCTCATTCTTCTCAATTTGATCACCCAAATAGCATTTGGTGAGCAGTACAGATCATTATGCTCTTTCATTATGTAGTTTTCTCCACTCCCTTGTCACATCGTCCCTCTTAGGCCCAAACATCCTCCTCAGCACCCAATTCTCAGACACCTTCAGCCTACATTCCTACCTCAATGTGAGCGACCAAGTTTCACACCCATACGAAACAACAGGCAAAATTCCAGTTCTGTCTTAATCTTTATATTTTTGGATATAAAACTGGAAGACAAACATTTCTGCACTGAATGAAAGCAAGCATTCCCTGGCTTCAGTCTGCTCTTAATTTCTTCCTGAATATAATTTTGAATTGTTTAGGTTGTTCCCAAATACTTGAACTGTTCCACACTTCCAAAGGAACTAATATCAGTCTTTATATCGTGACTTTGTCCTGCATCATGATCTCAAGACATGACCATGCACTTAGTTCTATCAGTTTAATTTAAAGTTATCCTGGTTTACCAGAACCCTCCTAATTACATACTTTAAAGTGAGTTGAAAAGCAATGGCAATAAAGCATCTCCCTGTTTCAAACCATTCTTAATAAGAAACATGTCACACAAATTCTTGCCTACCCGGACTCTGCTATAGGTTTCATTCAGACACACTTTTATTTGCCTTACCAGTTTCATGGGGATACCAAACTCACTGAGAATATTATACAAGACCTTGCTCCTAACTGAATCATAAGCTTTCTTCAAGTCTATAAATATCTGATGCATTGCTGCACTGTATTCCCATTTTTTCTCAATATTTGGTGAATGCAGAATATATGACCAGAAGTTGACTTTTGTGTCAAAATCCACACTGATGATCTCCCAAAATTTCCTCTGCATATGGAATTAACCTTGACAGAAGGATGCTGGATAAAATCTTGTACGTAGCTGACAGAAGTGCTATGCCTCTATAATTACTACAATCTCTTTTTTCATCCTTCTTTTAGAGTGGTACCATGATCGACTCCTTCCATTCCTCAGGCAATTCCTCCTTATTCCGAACATAATTAATATGTTGATGGATCTCAGAGTTGTTCTACCCCCCTGCTTCAATAAATTCTGTTGGGATTTTATCAATACCTGGTGATTTGTGACTTTTTAGCTTGTCAATAATAAATTACATACATGTCTGTAAATAGCTCAGAATATATATAATACAAATAACCTGCTGGCTGATCGAAACATGTATCTTGATGTAAGACTGCCGATTAGCAGCAACTTTTAACACCATGATTACACTCATCTGAGAAATGTCACTGTGTCACCAGGTAAATGGCTCCCACCATTTTGAAGTAACATAATGCCTTTATCTTCAAGCATCAACAGTTCCAAGGAATGATTTTTCTCAGAAACACATTCCTTTGAAACTTCAAGCAACAAACAAACACCTAGTGAAGCTGCATCATTCCCAGGAAAACCTCACAACTTGCATCTTTTAACATGGTAACATAAACCCCCCCTCCCCCACAAAAAAACTTTAGAATTTCATTATAATCTTGCCAATGATGGTTGTACAAAGATCAAACATATTTGAGAATTAATAAAGAGACATATCAATCTGAAAATGGCACATCTACTGTGACAGTTCATTCAGACTATGCTGTAAAAATTCAAAAGAGAACAACCAGTCATACAAAGTGGTTCAGAACTGTGAAACTACAAAATGAAGTGTCACATTCCAGTAGGACACTAATGGAAATGCACTTTGTGTTGACTGAGCCTTACCAATGTGGTAGAAACCAGCCTGCGCAAGCTGCTGGGGTGTCTGGGACATATCTGGTGGCCAATCCGTAAATGTCCGTAACCGAGATTCTACTGTTGAGTACTTAGGATGCATTGGGCCGTGATGGGTCTGGATCCCCAGCTCACTCATATAATGCTCATTCATCACTCCATGTCCTGATGCAACATTCCTCTCTGGAGCTACAGAGGGGTGGAGTTCCCCATCAGTGACACTCCTGTGATCAAGTAGGTGCTGTTGTACACTATCACCTGACTGACCTAGAGGAATGTTGCCAACAGGAAGATTTAAGTGCAGTGGACAGTTTGGGAAATGACGCCGATGCTCTGTACTGGGGTCATCACCTGCCTCCCAATGACCCACCACACCTGAACAGAATGCACACTGCACCTGCAGACAGACAGCAGTTAAGAGAAATATTACACTAGCCCCAATTCTGGCCACTACATGCAGCGGCTGCTGTTCCGCATGCAACAGCATGACAAAGTGCCTTTGAATCAAGGTACCAGTGCGGAGATTTGGGAGCCAGACTTTCTCTTCTTGTATGGATTGATGTCGCAACAGCTAACATACTTAAACCTTCCACTACTGCTGCAGTTCACATTGTGTGTGTGTGTGTGTGTATGTGTGTGTGTGTGAGAGAGAGAGGGAGAATCTAATAAATCACAAGATGTTCACCACGGAAGATATTCTTATGAAATGACAGCACTTTCTGCGAACAACTATATCAACAACACCCCATGAAACATACAAAACTGAAATGAAAAGATGAAAATCCTAAAAAATACACTAAATAGAAAGTATCACACTAAAATTCCTTATTCAGTATTAGAATACAAATAAAATCAATCCGGAAAGTACCACAGCCAATTATTTGTTCAAACCTTCCTTATGTCCTCCACCTTCCACTCCATCACAACAGTGATGCTGAAATCCCTTCTGCAGCCTTTTATATGCTAAACTGATTTTGCCAGTTAGACTATTTGTTGGTCACAAATATTAGCTTTTTGGTAACAAAGGGCTTTTTTCAACAGGAATCGGGGGCTGCAAGGGAAAATTAATTTACAACACGTTTCCAAAAGTTCAGCACGGCACCATGGAGACTTGGTGTCCAGGATCTGTCAAACCCTGTCATATGGGACAACAGTTTTGACACGAAAGCTTAATGGACAGCATAGATAGAAGATACAACAAAACAAAACATGCCTACTCAATTATGACCAGATAGTCTGCAGAACACAAACAACTTTGGAGACCATGGGAGGATTACATTAAAATGTACCTTAATTGAACAAGTACCTTGGCAGATAAACTAACAAATAATGGAATAAACCAATATGAACACTTTCAAAAAGAACATATATATATATATATAAAATCTGAAAGGTTTTGCATAAAGAAACAAAAGGAAAATGCTGAGAGAAACACAGGAATAAATTTGGGACCAAAATGGTAAGAAATATGTCATGTTTTTTTTTAGGAAAAAATACAGGAAGAAATGAAACAGGAAGCCTGTAAGAGGACAGAGACAGACAGATGCACAAACTTGTTTGCTAGATAACTCAAATACAGCTCACCATTCAATTATACATGCAATAAAACTCTACCTACAGGCATTTCACCAGACAGATTGAATTACTCGATAATAAAACCACTATACATGAAAGGTAATAAACATGATGTATCTAATTACAGATTGACATCACTTCTAACATCACTTTCAAAACTTTTTGGCAAAATAATGCCAAGTAGATTTAACAGCAATTTAACTAAGTGTCATATTTTAAGTATGGAACAATATGGTTTTAGAATAAACTTCACAAGAGGGAATGCAACTTATACATTAACTAATGTCATCTCAAATGCCATGAACAACAAATCAGCAGTGGAGGTATTTTTTGTGATATAGAAAAAGCTTTTGATTGCATAAACCATGATATATTACTGCCTACAATGGAATTCTATGCTATAATTGGTAAAGAAAAAACACTATACAAACATTACCTCAAATAAGAGGTATCAAAGAGCATCAATAAACAATAAGAAGAATAGTAGCATGATACTCTCTAAAGAGTCTGAAATAAACACAGTGTGCCACAAGGTGCCATCTTGGGAACACAGCTATTTCTCTTATATATAAACGACTTACATAAGATAATAAACAATGACTCTGTTCCTATATTATTAGTGGATGATAACAGTATATCAGTCATGAAATCTAATCCTACAGATTTTAATATAAATATCTATAATGTTTTTGCAATTTCAAATACACGGTTTTGCGGCAAACATACTTTCTCTAAATTTCAAGAAAACACAACATATTCAATTTATAACTAAAAATAATATGCTTACTAGCAGAAAGATTAGATATGGTAACACAACTATTCCCAATGTTTCTCGTACAAAATTTCTTGGTTTAACTGTTGACAATACATTATCTTGAAAAAATTGTACTGATTTACTTATAAATAAATAAAGAACTGCTTGCTATGTATTTAGGTCTGTCAACAAATATACGTCTCATTCAAAATGATAATGGTTTATTATTGTCTTTTCCACTCAGTTATGACTTACGGAATTATAATTTGATGCAGCTGTTCCCACAGTCAAAAAATTTTCAAGTACAAAAGATTCTGGTTTGAATTATTATGGGATGTAGCAGTAGGGACTCCTGTAGACACTAATTAAAAAAATTAGAAATTTTACCCCTTAAATCACAGTATATTCTTCCTCTCCCTCCATATATGGTAAATAATAAGGATCTTTCCACAACAAATTCGGAAAATCATAACATACACACTAGACAAAGTAACAACCTCCATCTGCCAATGGTCAGTTTAACAACAGTCAACAAAAAGTTCACCACTCAGGTATAAAACATTTTAGCAAGCTACCCCTAGAAATAAAAACCATTGCAGGAAATCCAAATAAATTTAAACACGCTTTAGGGAAGTTTCTCGCATTAATTTTAAACATTGGATGAATTTTACAATATTGAATATACAAATATACATATCTGACTACACCTATTCTCAAGGTCTGGTAGTGCTCAGAAATCATAACTTTATTACATTGTTTTAATGTTTATTAAATCACATGTAAATATTGATTGTAAAATTTCATTACTATTGTAATCTTTTTATATAAGAAATTGTATATACATTATAGCAGGCTTATTTTATTTGTATTTATTTATATGTTTTGCACACTAGCATGATATTATAGAGTATATTTATATGTATCTTATGCATTGTACATCCAATGGTTATATTCAGCTTGTATGGATCTATTTAAATGTAATAAATAAATATCAAATACAAATACATGCAGCTTACTGAGCAAGTGAATTGGATTCAGCTGGCTCTAGACAGTGTCAATAGTTCAGTGTCATGCTACCAACCCTATCCCCCTGCTGGAGGTAGAAGAAGCCTGCTCTGGCAAGTCGCTCTGGTGCCACAATGAAAGGAATGGGCCAAGAGTGGAATGACTCCAGCCTGGCAGCCTCACTGCGGTACCTCGTCCCTTGATCCCATGTCCCAGGGTCTCCCACAGTAGAACTGGAGCTAGAGGGTCTCTGTCCATCAGGCTCACTGCTCCTCACAGAGGGCTGAGGTGTGTCCCCAGGGATCATAGGAACGTTGCCGGACGCAGTTGGGTTCTTCACAAAGGGACAGTGAGGATCCAGAGCCCTGTGCCGAGCCATCACCTGGTCACTGTAATTCCATTCAGAGATCTTTCCCCCACAGCTAAAACACTGAACCTCTAAACCTTGGCCCGTTGAGAAGAAGCCTGCCTTGGCGATGCGCTGCGGCTCCACTGCCACATTGGCTGGCCATCCCTCAAACGTTCGCAACCGATTTTTTTCTATGTTCATTATCACCATTCCATGTTGTCAGCTGACAAACTAAACTAGTTTCGGAGTGAATTATAACGTTCAAAATACCACTGCCCTGAGCTTCATCAATTCCGCATAAGTGTCCTTAGCAAATACGAGGCCACTTACAATGCATGCAACTGTAAACTAGAAAATAATTAAAGCCTTCAGAAACAAAAAAAAAAAAACTCTTTAGGCCCAAACGATTCACCAAACTGTACCGTTTACAAACCATGGATCAGACGACTCCCTAACTAGAGCACATGACATTGGCACCGGACACAAATTCATGGAAACTCGACTTCACGTACCGCTATCCGTTGACGAGACGATGATGACCACAGATAAATATCTTGTTCGGACGTCAACCGTTCCTCTATCGGTACCGTCGGGAACTTGGTCTTTCATACTTCGACACCTCAACCGGCAACACAGCACACTACAAATCCTGCAGGATGATTTTCTGTCACACACTGTACATAGTCATGCTTCGGCCAATCTTCCGGTGTACGCACTCTCAATAACATATATTGAAACTGCAATTACAATATCAGATATTAAAAATAATCCATCCAGATGAGCTCTATGGACAACCCAGCGTCCCTACAATTAGTACCTGTCTCTTACCTGTGGGTAAAGCAGAACCCAAAGCACTAAAATCTGTGTACACAGCACTGTTACACACAGTGAATTCACTTACTTTTACAGTAATTAATATAGTTCATTATTGCTTGTATGTTGCACTGTAGAATTAAACTTAATTTGACAAGTCCAACTAATACACAGTACATTAGAGGTACCATTGTCAACTACAATACATTCTACAAATACAACACAGAAACAATACACACCATAATAATTCATTTGAAGTAAATAATGAGCATAACATCTTAACATCGAATAAGACTCACATGTTCACAATAATGCAGCGTGAATAGAATGACACCCCAGTTCCTCTACATGTTGTTAATAATAAACTGACTTCAAGGTAACCAACAGCAACAGGACAAACCTTGTGTCACAGATTGCAGGACGCACAACATTAAATTTGTGTTGCGGACTAGAAGAAATCTTATTCGATATGTTCACAGCCACTCTCCACATTTGGAAGCTGTCTCTTCCATCTGTGACCTGGACTGCCATGTCATGGGGTCAGCATCATCACAACTGATAAGGAAGTTCTAAAATTTTTCCCAGTTATGTGCTACAATCCATTGCCAGACTAACCATCAGGTGAAACAATTTCTCCCATCACAAACTTCTACCATTATGTGTCAACAGAGTAGGCAGTTTGGAATAAGGGATTGCAATTGCAATAGAGCGCAATGTCTCGTTCAGTAAAAGCGTCATCCCACTAGTCTTTTTAGAATGCCTTCAATGTGGCAGACTTAAAGGTTGTTTTAAACTGGGGAAAAATACTACAGAAACTTTCAAAATGTTTAAAGTAACTTTTGCAGAGCAGAAAATGGAAAGAATGCAACTTTCTGCAAGGTTTTTCCAGTTCATTTTGAATGTTTTCTCAAGTTCGTTAAGTCACGTACCCTCTACCGAAGATGCCGAATGCTTGGGATGTCCAACAAGCACAAGAGCTAAACATATGAGGATAAAGTGCAGGAAATTTACCTCAAAAAAACAAGAAAATGAGCACACATTATGTTGCTAACACAATGGGAATTTCACTTGGGCAAATTCACAGAATTTTGAATGATGATCTGCACATGCAATGGACTGCCATCTGCTGAGTGACAAGCAGAACTGCGTGAACATGTGCCAGCATCTTCAAAGCAGTCTTGGGAGAAAGGGAAGGGGAAAAATTCTTATCTTTCAAAGCTGATCACAGTGACGAAACGTAGGCTGACAGGTACAGCACAGGTATGAATGACATAGCCACAACTCAAGCAAAATTATGGGATGCACTTGCCAAGTTTCAAACAAAGGATGTTATACTCTTTGTGTGCATCAAGCCCCATTGTGTTTTATGCAATTAGGAAGGGGTGGGTACGTCAAAACACAACTGTCGTTGTATCCTATTTATTTTGCTGGCGACACGTTTCAGCCACTGTGGGCCATCTTTAGGTGACAAAAATGTATAATGTGGAAAACTATAGAATATACGATCATTAGTAGAGGTGCATGTTCTAAACCTCCAAGATCTCGTCGTTTGGTTTATCCATATTGAACTCATATTATCTCCTATAAGCAAAGTACATGGAGTTCAAAGGATACATAAATAAGTTGCACTTTACATCTTACAAGACAGGTGCATAAGTTATTATTATATGTGTATAAGAAATACACTCCATGTGAGGTGAAAAACTAGGTGGGTTTGTATGTGCTAAGTAGAAAGCAAGGGGTATCCCAAGCGTTTTTGCAGCATTGATATGTCTGTAGCGGCTACATGGACATTTCAGAAATGGTAGTAATTATGATTGTGGTAATATATGTATGGAACAAGTATCCTTGGCCTATCCGGTCGAGAATCTGTTGGTCCTTGTGGTGTTTACTTGCATTTAGCCAGAATGAATATGAATGGCTGGGCATTTGACGTGACTCCGTAAGTGGAGTAGTACGTTCTCATCTGGGTTCCTGCACTGTGAAGAGATGTTTATTCACAGGATATCAACTTCCAGTGCAGGTCTGCTCTGGGTTCCTCCCACCTGTGGGAATTACTATATATGAAATGCTGGTATGTGCGTGTGGTGGATATATGTTTGGATAAACAGGTATTACGTACTCACTTGTGATAGCGGTGGTGTCCGTTCCAATAAGTACTCCAGCAATTTCCGACTGCCGACACTTCAGATTGTGAATGGCTTCCATATCGCTTGTTGCATACACCAGTGTTGCGCCTACTGTGGCTGAAGGGATACGTGTGCTGGGAAGGAGTGAGGGATCTGTTTGTGGGGGGTGGAGGGGGTGGGTGGGTCAGGGAAGCAGGTATAGGCAGGGTAGGGGCTGGGAGCTATCGGCTTTCCTCTTGAAACTCTTTGAGGGTGGTCTAGAAAATTCTGCTGTTCGGAATTGCGTGGGCATCATTGAGGTGGTTGTTTAAAGAAGCCTCCTTGTAAATGTAAAAATGCTCAATGGTATTGAGGTTGATACCTTTTTTTCTGAAATTGTAATATTTGCAAAGTATCTTGTATGTTTCCAAATGCATGTCCGTGTGTTGCTAAAGGTATTTAGAGGCTTGGGTGTTGCATCAGAACGCTCTTGTGTTCGTTAAACCTGGTTTTGAAGTCTTGGCCAGTCTGTCCTATGTATGCCTTTCTGCAGTCATTATACATTGTTCCCAATTGTGGCATGATTATTGGACTTGCTATAATGTCCCTAGATGACTAATTGGAAGGGCAAGTCACTGCAAGGAAAGAATCCTTCATATAGAGAATTACATTCATTTTACGTTATCCATTCGGAGCATTGATTATAATTAATTTATAATAATTCATCAACAAATGGACACTCTTGATTTACACAGTATATTACATTAAAACAGTAAAAAGCCCTATATGTTTCGATCCTTGTGGGATCATCATGGAGTCTACACATCAAATAATCTTGTAAAACACATTACATGACTAATTTACCAGTTGTAAGTTCTAATAGCGTGTAGGTTATGTAGACGAATCGAGAAGTAAATTTTAGTGTTGCAAATAGTTCAGTTGTATACGAAAGAACCTACATGGAGCACTTTCTCAATTTACTTCTCAATTCTTCTACATGACATCAGGCACTAACAACTTGAATATTAGTTATTTAATGTTTTATACAAGATCATCTGACTTACAGACTCCATCATGATGATGATCCAACAGGGACTGAAGTGTGTAGGGGATTTTAATATTTTAATGTAATACAATTGTGTAAAAACAAGGCTGTGCATTTGTTGGTGAATTTTTATATAATAAATTCAGCTGGAAACTATATGACTGCCGCACACAAACAGTTTGGCAGCAAAGAGGAATTCGGAAAGCCAGCAGCGGTTAACTAGCAAATTATTAGTAACACCTTTTAAACCAAATTTCCATCCAGTGAATCCACAACAAATGACAACACCATTGACACATTTCCTTTATTTACTTGGCAAACGTGTTACATAAAGTAGGTGCGTGGTTTACGCACAGAGAAGCGAGGCAGCAAGTTCCTCTGCTGGATGCGTTTTGGTAGAGGGAACTTGATCTTGGAGTTATGGAACTGCTTTACCAGAGGACGCCGACAGTTGGCAGCCTTCACCTGCTCCACCTTGATGATCTGGATGGAATGTGCTCTGGCCCTGTGTCGAGCCCCCATGTCCCGATAACACTGAGTCACAGCCCCAGACACACTCAAGTCACGGTACTCACGGTACATGTTGTGAGTGCCAGAACGTGAGTCATAACGCAGCCAGATGCCAAAGTTCTTGATCTTGATAGGGGATTTCTCTGGAATCTTCAACCCAAAAATTAAAACAGCTGTGATGTGCTTTTCTAATGCGATCCTTCTGACAGAACACCTCACAAAGTTTAATTCAGTCAGTCTCAGTTTATCAACTGTCAGTGTTGGAGAACTCTATACTTGAACAGCAAGGACAAGTTAAATTACTAGTGAAATCCTTTCAGGATGGCTACCATATATTTAATTTGTATGAAAGGGTGCCATAGTCACATAATTTATTTTGCAACTTGTCTCCCTGATTGTTAGGCATGTTAGGCTTTTTTTAAGCACTTTCATGCCAAGTGATAAGCACATGTCCTACTTTTCCCATATGTCAACATCCAAATTTCATACCAGTACGCTGTAAGTTTCTAATTTGCAAGCCATGAGCCATAACAGAAACATACATGTATACCGTGAATAAATGTACACCGAAACACTCATAACACATTACATATTTTTGGCCAATTTGTCATTTGCTGTTTTATAATGTTGGACTGATTTTAAGAATACTACAAATTTGAAACAAGTAACAGTGTTTTCTTAAATAAATGTTAAAACTAGGCACCAAATAGATATATCTTGACCTTGCCCAGCCAGCGCCTGAGCTCTCCCTGAATGGATTAATTTGATTGGCAGAGAATGCCGGATACTGCACCATGACTGTGCTGAGTCTGATATGCTCCACATGACCGCCCACCATTCTTGCTCTTAAAAGTCTCAAAATGCACCCAACCGACATAAATAAGTAACAGACCCCCAATCTTGTTTTTGAAATGCTACAGAATATCAAGCTCATTTCAGATTCACCACGTACAATTACACATTCTCTTCAGGCAAGAATTTCCCATCTTAAGAATACTGTATATGTTAAACAAATGGTGCTTTATCCAAGTAATAATAAATGTTTCAGTCAACACACCTATTACAATGATATTATTTAATAACACAAGACTAAGCGTACTATGTCACCTTAAGGCAGGTATCCTATTAAGAGAACAACACAAACATCACACATCTTTTCAAATTCATACAACACCACCAACAATAATAATAATAATATATCAATTTGAAGAACATTCAACAGAGCTTTTAGTGCTGTAGACAGCCTCACCAAAAATGGACTTCACATTCACATTTCATGAGAAAATACGTCAAGGCTCCAAAAAATAATCCTGGCAACAGCTTCACTTACTCTTTATTATCCATATTATTTGTGTACTTTGGTAAAGGAAGGCACTCATATGTTGAGGCAATGGTGGAGGTGAAGGTTTAGGGAGAAATGGAAGAATTCACATACCATAAAACCTCTCATATCAAACTAGAAGGAAACTGATACACTGTGAGGTCTTTCACATTAAATATAGGCACACACAACACATGTCAACTACTATCACAAACTCACCTTAACCCTTAGCTGGCGGGATTTAAATGCCTCATGCAGTGGCTGCCTGCCAGAATGTTTCCTGGGTTTTTTTTTTTTAAATTTCAATGCATGCTTTTAGAAAAAAAAATTGTATCTCATAGACTTTTTTTACAAATTTAATGCAATAAAATTTGGCAATCTGCTTATGAATTTGTTTATCCGGGAAAAAATGTTCACCTACTGTTGTAATAAATTTAGGCCTTTGAATCGCATGCATTATGTAAAATGAAGTGTAAATAGTTTATTACTCACATAATTCTGGTTGCTGCAGAAGGTCTGTGGCACCTTGGATCACTATTTTACCACAACACACACTATTATCAATTCTAAGTGGTCTACAAATTCACTTATGTGTGATAATCCACGAAACAAGGCACCACGCACAGGACTACATCACACTTCGCACACTTGTAGACCGTGGTCTTTCTCTGGTCGCGAGATGAACAAACACGACAGCGGAGTTGCGTTGATTTCGCTGGCCAGTGTTGGTTATGACGGTTCTCGAGCCACACAATATTTGCTGCCGCCACACTTGGTCTTCCAATCAAACTGGGGGTGGGGCGATCATGGCTTTTTCCAGCTTCTTCAAACAAATTCCTCACCAGAAGGAGTCTGAAATCTCGGTGGATATATTCAGCCCCACATGAAGAAAACAGAATCCAACGGTTGAGTAATGTTAGATCCAGGAGGTGGAAAAACACTTTCGTGGTCCACTTGAGGTTACGTCAATCCATCGAATAGCTGTTGGCCATACATCTGAAACATCGACGAAACCCATGTGCCCATTATACTGTTCCACGATGTGAGGCCTCAAGGGGCGGTTGTTGTTATCACAAAAATTTCCTTCTGCTGGTGGTGGGTCCATGTAAGTCAGCATGTAAACTTCTCGTCTGTCCTTCCAAACTAATACGGTCAAACCTCCCCTGGTCTTCACCCTTACGTCACCTCTTTTCAGTTTCAGTTGTTTTGGTCCAAAGTCACGGGGCCATACTGTCCCGCAAGAATTTATTTTATGTCCATCCAAGTCATCAAAGTCTTGGTGATGAAAAGAAATTGTCCATAAATAGTTTGTGTCCTAAGCCTTCAACCCTGCAGGTCAAATGTCTAACAGTTGCATGTGTTGCAGTCATGTCATCAGTGGTAGATTGCGAGTCTTTACCCAAGTACACCCTCATGGCACACGTGTACCCTGCTTCATCACACAGTTTGTAAATTTTGATGCCAAAACATTTTCTTTTCTTTGGAATATACTGCAAGATAACCCTGCCCCCATATTTTACAATTACCTTGTCCACAGCCAAATTCTTCGAGGGGTTATAGAGTTTTGCATAATTGTCGTCCAAGGTATCAAAGACGGTCCTTAGTTTCCACAGTCAGTCATATTCTTCGCTTTGGTCAGGTCTTTGTGAATTGTTCGCAAAATGCAGAAAATGTAGTATTTGTAAAAATCTGTCTCATGTCATGGTCTCCCCAAAAAACGGAGTGCGTTTCTAAGTCTGGACCAGTAGTCATGTAGTGTGTCTTTCATGACGTGTTCCATCTGCAAAGCTAAGGCAATGAAAGTCATCATGTCTGGCAACGTAATGTCAGGTAGTCGGCGGCTAGGTCCAGCTTGTCAGTCAATGAATTGCTCGTAATATAAGTTGGTCTGTTCCACCGGCAGATGAAAAATTTCTGTGAAAAACAACATCAACACAGACAGTGGTGAGCTGTCTTTGTTGATGTGTGGAACCTCACTTTTTTTCACACCTTTTGCTGGACTGATGAAAGGATGAACATTTGTGTTCCTTCCTTGAAGTGGTCCCCAGGGTGGTAATCTTCCGCCACTTGTTGCAGCCTGTGGTTTGTCTTGTGCTGAGGCTTGCTGTAGTAGTAGTTGTTGTTCTTGCTCGTCTTCTTCTTCTTCTTCTTCTTCTTCTACATTGCTAACCTGAGCACCTGATTCTGTATCAGTGTCTGCAACCAGAATTTCGGTGATGGCTTTCTCGTCGAGCTTCAGTTTCTTGGTGGCCATTCCCAGCGCTTACAAGTCTGACCTGCTTACTACTCTCTGTAACTGCGCCCAGCAACAGACACATATCATGAAAATATGGGCTACTTCTACGGTGAGAGCAAAACAGGTCTAAAGCCACGATGTGACTCCTGCACAATATTACAGCTATGCAGAGGTGCCCAAGTCGTTTTTAGTAAATCTGCAGGCGTGTGTTGCAACTTACTGCCCCACAACCCCTACAGAATGCCACAGCTCTACTAGAGCATGTCAGTGGGACCTACTGTATCTGTACGCATCAACTTTTGTGGATATCTCCGATTTTTGTGTATGACTTTTGTCTGAGAATATGCGTTACAGTACGCCACTGAAAACCTTCTGGTCAACAGTTCCTGCTTGCTTCATAGGCTGATATTGATATTCAAGCCTCTCTCAACTCCTTTTCGAGCCATAAAAAAGACGTGCTGTGTCTGGAACCGTGTTCGTCAGCTGCAATAAATGCGCAGCTGGTATGTGTTGACATATAAAAGAGGGGCTCTTCAGAGGGGTTGAGGGCCGGGCGGGGGGGGGGGGGGGGAT
>Ga0123355_10009067_pt1 | contig 15082 bp, 15 predicted proteins | sample TergutEmb28metaG_3_FD_89872 | JGI IMG/M metagenome (GOLD analysis project Ga0123355, IMG submission 89872) | Embiratermes neotenicus P1 segment gut microbial communities from Petit-Saut dam, French Guiana - Emb289 P1 | ecosystem: Host-associated > Arthropoda: Insects > Digestive system > Gut ...
ACTCCATGGTGCAGAGTCCTTCTTTAGAAGCTAACTGGTTTGCAGCTAGTCAAGAAATTCCCCGCATTTCACGGAACCCGAAGGTTCATTACCGCACTCACAAGCGTCCGCCACCTGTCTCTACCCCTGGACCAGCCCAATCCAGTCCATATACCCACATACCACCTCCTGGAGTTCCATCCTAATATTATCCACCCATCTACGCCTAGGTCTCTCCAGTGGTCTCCTTCCCTCCGATTTCCCCAGCAAGACCCTATACACCCTCCTCTCCTCATCCATACGCTATTAGGCGCTACTGTACAAAATTTATTCACCCGCTATTTGCTCACCCCTGTCTAACAAGGAGTAATCTTTAAATTCCGTCTGAAAAGTCTGCGTTGTTCCATTACGGATGCCGGATCAGTAACTTAAAAAGGCAATGGCACTCTCCTTGTACTTAGCTTAAAATTCTGCAGTCACATCTAGATTTATCGTAGCATTCGTTGCTACATTACCGAAACTGTCAAAGGAGGTCCGTCAGTAATCCAAGAATCACCGACTCGTAGAGAGGATTTGGGGATCGTTTCCTGGCGTTTCATGCAATAGCGCCGGGTTCGGTACCAGAAGGATAATGTGAGTATGTTTTCACATGCCTTCCCTCGTCTCGTAATTCGTCAAAGCTTTGTGAGTGTCGGTCTGCTGTGACCGTACTCTTATCCTGGCTCCGACACTGAGCTGTACGTTGGTTTCCTTTACCCACTATCATTACATCTCTTTTATGATATCATCGTCCTTGGCAAATGGGAATCTCATCCCACTAATGCTCACATTTGTGGATTGCTACCAACAGTCCGTTGACCATGATGGCCACAATCTTCATCGTCATCTCTAGCCGGTTGTGGAGACCATGCATAAAGAACACCAAAATGTTAGAAATACGTGCGTTGCCTGAGCGTACAACAATAGAAATACGTGCGCTGCTTGAGTGCCATAGAAATTCGTCGGCCATTGTGGGCAATTGTTTTTTTTTTTCAAACCACAAACTAAATATTTTACTAGATCAAACATACCAGTATACCTGTAAACACAACAATCACTAAAAACGGATATATTGCAATAGAAGTGGTGTGGACTATATTGAATGACAATACAGTAGAAATTTCAGGAATGGTAGATCCGCTTTTCGTGTTCCCGGAATTGTGATGTCTGTTATTTATAATTTCTACCAAAGGGACAGAAGAATGCACATTTCCTGTCAGGCATTCAGAAGCGATGGAAGCACGAATGCCATGCGACTATGACATGTGCATTTGTGCAAAGGTATTCTAAGTCACCAGCGGCATTTTAAACAACAGCTGTTAATAATATGACATTTGGGGCTTAAATCCGTTGCTCTTTAACTTAGTTCGGTTTGTTAGTAAGACCGTCCCCTTTACATTAATTGATTTTGGAGCATCTTGACCGAGCTAAGAGTAAGTACTTAACGTTGCAGTTCGGTGGTTCGTAGGACTACTGCTTCATATTTCCGAGGTCTCAAATTAGATTTTCTGGTCAGGCGTTGTCTGTCCTGACAGGTTTTGTGTCAAGTTCTTCAGTCTTCCCACTGAAGGAACGAGGTAGGAACTTACAACAAGCCATGACAATTACCTTCGCACAACCTTCCCATTTATCTTTAACAACATTTCTCCCGCCGATCCCAGTGGTCGCGCGGTCTAAGGCGTAGGTCTGCGGCAGCTCGCTTGCGGGGTAGCGGTTTCGAATCCCCACGGGGGCATGGATGTGTGTGTGTTGTAAATGTTGTGCGTGGTCAGGTGGGGATCTCTGCGACGAGCTTACCACTTGTTAAGAGGAGTCCTACCGAGTGCCCGTGTGTGTGTGTTTGAGATAGAGAGAGAGATAGGCAACAATAACCCTCTACACCTACATTGAGCAGGTAGTAAGTGGTCAGACTAAGAAGAAGATTTCTCCCTTTCAACGCTCTATAAGGTGCGGACTTGAAGTAGTGCCCTCCAACTAAGAAAGAGAAGTATTAACTAGCTAAGAAGGTTTCACTTCCTATTGGTCCAACTAATTAATGAGAACTTTCTACGTAACTAGTTGCAAGATACAAACTCTCTTCCTATAGAACTCGGCTTCTCAGCACCGGTATTAGTAAACCTTACCATTCAGCAAGTTCATGGGCGATTCATTTAACGTCCTGATGTCTGTCAATGACTCAAATGTAAGCACTAGTGTAGGAAACTGTTATACAGTGCTTACGGTAATTTATAAAACCGCTTAATTGCAATAGGAATTTGGCGGATGAGAGCTGGACTGTTTGTGTTGGAGCAGGGCACCTGTGGGGCACAAGGGACATGACAAGTGATGAACTGTAAGGGGTCAAGGAGGATGGAATTGTTGCTTGGAATTGTCTTCGTTTGTCTCTATGGAGCCCATATAAGGAATTTCAAAACGGTCTTGAGCACAGATTGTGTTTGAAGCAGAGAACTTACAGTGACAATTAGGTCTACGAATCCGAAGTCCGTTCCTCTTTCCAAGAAAGTGATGTAATTGTGGATTCTAGTCAGTGATCAACCTATGAACAGTTTCATGTTGGACACTTTGTTAAGGTCTTCGTTGACGTTAATCGGCACTTTGGGCTTTCCGCATTTCTGAGTCGTGTTCCCCCAGAACTAACCACCAGACGGTATTTGGGAGATCACTAGTGGTACCAACAGATCAGTTGTAGAAATCTAAGAGACAGAATGGGTCAAGAAGCTACTCCGTGATAGTGAAGAAGGGCATACTTAGCTCACTCTTGCATGAGCGTAACCACTAATTCCAGGAACGTCACGCCTTTGCCTTTGATCATTGTGATGCAATAATTCATGGCGGTGATAATGAAGTTAGAATGTGATCTCATCAACTGTCGGGAACAACTAGGCCCGGCCGGTTATTGTTATAATAAGCTGCCGTCCGTCCAATTTCATTTAACTCGTGCGAAAATTAGTCGACCACAAGGTAACACTACGTAGGTTGTGAACGGCAGTAGCTAAAGGTGAATTCTGGGGGTTTAGTGCTTGTGACACCCGCCCGTCCGCCCCCCGACGGGAAATCATTGTGTACTTTGGGCTTCTCTAATCCTTGTTTTTCTTTACGCCCTCCCGTGTTTGTTTGTAGGTGTATTAGATTTTTAAAAAGAGTTAAAAGATATGTTATCTTCTTCTGATATCTAGAAAGCTTGTTTGTGCCTTTATGGATCTAATGATATTTCTTCCAAGTGGTGTTGTTAAAGTATTTTGTTGTCTGCTAAACGGAATGTGGGGAACGCAAATCACGATGCTTGCGCTTACAACCGGAAGAAACGAAACAGATTCATAATACTAGCATGAGAGTGTTTTCCATCCGCCCTCCTGTTGTCTGGATGAAGACGTTTTCAGCTTCTGCAGTTTAGGCAGCGAAATGGTGAGCACCGCTCGTGATGCTTGTTCAAGACGTTCGCCTTTCGGTTCCCGGCACGGAGACTGACTGAGGTCTTAGTCGATTTTGTCGGATCTTGCAGTCACATACTGAGCAGATATCTTCAAAACTGCTCACTGTAGCTTCCTTCCGTAGTTTTCAAGTTCATCATTCGCGATTATCCTCCCATGCAACACTGCGTAACCCGTGCATTTGAAGGAGCGTCATTAATTAAGCCAAGAATCGATCAGTTTTATCTTACCTAATGACAGGCCGAACCAGCATGAGAAATTCTAAATTAACCATTTGCATGATACGAACGAGATATCCCGTCATGAGCCCGAACTGTTTAACTCTAAAGGACTTCGCAGTGAGGAAGCAGCTCCAATTGTCTCGACAGATCTACTTTTTTTTTTGTAATTTTGAAACATTTGAAATTGTAATTTGTTTTATGAGTGCACGTTGAAGGATTTTTAATAGCAGACTGTAGAATGTGAAATGGCTAATTATCCTGTAGGTAGAGCTTTGGACTGGGCGGCTAGTGTTCGATTCCTGACAGGAGCAGAGTTGTTATATCCTCTCCACGAAGTTAGTACACAGGTTTTAATCAGTTAAACACGGGGAATATTCACTGAGGCTTTTAGGGGCAGAAACACAATGTCGACCGCCTACGATAAGTGCTAAGTTTATATATATATATATTGATTAGTTAATAGTTAATACGGACTGTGTGTCGGTATTGCGCCAGCTCCGAGTTATTGGTTCCATTTATCTTTATGCTGACCGAGATATTAATGTGCATGTAAGTTCCATGAGTCGAATAGCTGTCCTGCTCGTAAATAAGATATTGGACATTGGCAGTACTAAAGTGCCATATCCTCTGCTGCGGATGCGGCCGTAAAAATTCCCCCCTCTTTTTTTCATCTCGTATCATTCTGTACCGCAGTTCTTGTGACCATATGCATAATGCGTCCCGGTTATCAGTCTGTCTGCAGGCATATCTGTCCTTTCACATGCATGTCAAATACTTCACCCATTTCATCCTCCTTGATATGTTCACCCTAATAATATTTTCCATGGAGCACAAATCTTGAAGCGCCTCATTATGCAGGTTTCGCTAGCCACCCGGAGCACAAAATATCTTCCTGATCAACCTGTTCTGGAACAAAGTCTGTATTTTGACGTTCGTAGGGCCGAGCATCCTAATATTATTTCTATAGTAAAACCAACTAGATGCACCAATGTATCAAACATATTTTATTTTGGAATGACATTCTACATGTTTCGGACGGTCTTTCCGTCCGTCATCAGGAGTTTGGCAAATGCCTGTTGCTGTATGTACAGTCTTAAACTCCTGATGATGGACGGAAAGACGGTCCGAAACATGTAGTGTCATTCCAAAATAAAATAAATTTGATACATTGGTGCATCTGGTTGGTTTTACTATAGAAATAAAGTCTGTATTCTTTCCTCATGTGAGAATTCAGGTCTCATACTTGCATAAAATAGCCGGAAAAATAACGATTCTGCATGTTTTTGATACTTAAGTAGTAAACGTTAAGACACAGTGTTCTGATCCGAATGTTAGCAAGCGTTCCTTGGATAAATTTTGTTGTGTCATAATTCTTTGCGCTTTATTTTGTTGTTTTGAGAATGAATTACGACCCTCATTCGTCGCCACTTTTCTGTTGGCTCGGCTTTTTTTTAAATTCCTCTTTTATTTCTCAGCAGCATAACACAATACGTGCCCTTTCCCAAGTCACTCTTCATGATCCGGCCTCCTACCCAGAAACTTAGGCTACACGGCCAAAAGGAAAATCCCACGTAGTTTTTGTGTCGTTCCATCCGAATGAGAACGTTACATTATTTATTAAACAGAAGATATTTGAAATAGACGTACATAAGAGTTTTGCAACGTCTTGGTTCGCAGTAATCTTTCTTTATTATTAACAGTAATCTAGGTCCGCTACCAAACCTTCTAAAATATTTAAGCAGGTAAGTCGTCCTTAAGAAGACGTCACATTGGAAGAAGACGTCAGCAGCGCAAGAGTGATCCCAGACGCTTTCTGAAATTGCGTCTCTGTTGATACATAACTGAAACCTGAGGTTACAGCGTTGTAGAGAAGCAATTAGTGTAGTTGTGTGCCTTAAAGGTAAAGTGATCCCGTTACAGGCCCGGTGTGGCCCAGAGGGTGGGTAGAGGTATAGCTCTACTCTTCCATGACTGTGGCATTAGAAGGGGGGTAAGTGGTCAGCAGCACGCCCCGACCGCACTTTACCCCCGGGAAAGACCCGGTACCCATTTTACAGGATGCTGGATGGGCCCCAGGGCCGGTCTGGACGGGCGGAAAATCTTGTCCCCACCGGGATTCGATCCTGGACCGTCCAGCCCGTAGTCAATCGCTATACCGACTGAGCTACCTTGCCCACAGTTGCGTACCTTGCCATGCCTGTTGTAGAACAAAGGTAGATATTTGACGTTTGTGAGACCGTGCATCATTAGAACAGCGATGTAAGCAACCAACAAGATGCAACAATTTTCGTTTATTGACCTTTTTATCGATATATTTGCATCTGCTGTACATGTTTCGGGCGACAAGCTCGCCCATCTTCAGGAGCATCTTTTGACTGTATACAGCTTTGGTACAATGCACCGATTTTGCTGCCGACCGGTGACAAGGTTGAGGTCCATCTCAACCTTGTCACCGGTCGGCAGAAATCTCGGTGCATTGTACCAAAGCTGTATATACAGTCAAAAAGTGCTCCTGAAGATGGGCGAGTTTGTCGCCCGAAACATGTAGAGCAGATTCAGATAGATCGATAAAAAGATCATTAAACGGAAATTGATGCATCTTGTTGGTTGCTTACATCGTTGTTCAAATGTAGATACTAGGTTGAAGTATAGGCCAGATAGTCGTGCATTAGTGTAATTTCCGTCCGTATTAATAAGCCTATCGCCGTAACGTATGCATATTCAGAACGTTCAGTCGCAAATTGTGTCATTACTCGAAGAATGTCGGAGAGCTTTGTTAAGTGTAAAATATAATTTGCGTGGCTTATGTTAAGTGTCACCTCCGCCGCACAGCAACCAGCGGCTGCATATTCTGGCTCATGTGAAAAGTATCGACCCAACTGTTCCTGATCAGTGTAACTGAACTGCACTTCGATTGAGCGCGCTGTCCCTTCTGTAGGCCTTTGTCCGCGATCTTGCTCGTATCATATAATGCTCCACTTCAAACTGATCACATTCATAGCATCGTTTCTGTGTCGTAATAGGCAAGAAATAATGTTGTGTCCTTTTGCTAGTAGATATTAGATTTCATATTAGGCCTAGATGTGGAATAAAATCGGTTCAGAATATTTTGTTTGTTCGACGTATAAAAACGTAAGCACTAAAGGATGTAAACGTGCAATATAACCCGTTATATGCTGAGCCTCCTGTGTAATGGGAACCAGGGTCTTTTATTTGGGAGGGAGGTAAATCGACCGTAGCGTGAATCCAGACCCTCATACGCGTCTAGTACTGTAGTACTTAGTACAAGAATGTGTGGACTTTTACGTCAGTTTCCTCACACGTCATCACGGCGCGGTGCTTAGTTAAAAACAGGTACCTTTACAGTTATGTTATATGGCTATGAAGCTCCACGTCCTCTCTAAGGGAGGACAAATTCCTGCGGTGAGAATGTTTGAGAGGAAAATGGCGAGGATATTAGGAATATGTGGATATAAGAAAGAGGAAGTAACAGGGCGATTTAGTTAGGTTGCTTAATCCGGGGTTTCGTAGCATGCATTCTTCGCGTAATATTGTTCACTAACTCCATAACTGATAGTCGTTAGTCTAAATGGCGAATGAGTAAAACGATAGACGTTTCAGAATCAACAGCAAGTTCCCCGTGGCTTCAGCCAATCCTCGAATGTGATTCTGGATTTTACCTGATGCGCCAGTGTGTCCCAGACGTGACGTTCACTTATTTTGAAGGTCGTGAATAAATTACCACTTTTAAAAGTACGAGGCATGTTCAATAAGGAAGGTTACCCAGTCTGTAAGTTTTATATTAATCAGCTAGTTTGTTCTTTAGGAGGGAGCAGTAGTAGTAGGGGTAACATGCAACAGATGGCGCGCGAGTAAGTTAGATGCTCCTCCGGGGATTAGTTGATGTGTAAGAGCGAGGACAATGGCAGCTTGGTTCGCCGAAGAAGTTTATGGTGTGATTCCGTTTTTTTGTGGGCGAAACATTTTCCCTCGGTGAGGTTTACTGCAATTGATAGAGGTGTATGATGATAGCGAAATACGAGTGCAGCATGTCAGATAGTGGCGCAGAGCGTTCAAAAATGGCTGAACGGACGTGTTTGATTATGGTCACACCGGTCGTTCAAGCGAATCAAGGAAGGATATGAAAGCAGCACGAGTGGAAGAGTGATTTTGGAAAACGATCGTATCACAGTTCCAGATCTGTCCGCTGTTTTCTAGTTGTCTGTAGGAATTGTTTGTGAATGTCTGCGAACAACGAGGGTTCGAGTTCGATTCCGACGTAATAAAAAAGACCCGTGTGAAGATGGGACTAACGCATAAGTGCGCCTGGAAATTGTGTTCAACAAATAGTGATACTTCATTGCAATGTGTGAGCTACATTAAACACCATAAATGTTTCTCGTATAATATTTATGACCTATGGAACAATAGTTGTAGAGCATCCTTTGTAAATGTAGTGGATGAAACGGGTGTCCTAATACCACTACTTTATACCGAGTGTGGCTGATTTGAATTCCCCATTAAGAGTTCCCAAATTTGTTTTTCGCCCAAAGGCCCGAAGATCACCGAGCCCGTCACTGTCTTCGCTACCAGGGATGGCTACTTCATAATCACGAATAGCAAGCATTGATGTTGAAAATTGAGATATTAGAGACAGTAAAATGATTTGTTTTCGCAGCACTCTGAAACAAACCCCGTTTGTCGTCGCCCCGCTTTAAAAATAGGTTATCGTACCAGGTTTTGTCATCAGTACTATAAACAGGTTATTATACCGATTTGTGTTCGCTGCTCTTGCAAACCGGTCATCATACCGCAGTGCTATAATCAGATCATCATACCGGTTTGTGTTCTACGCACCTTACAACAGGTCATCATATCTGCTTGTGTCTGCAACGCTTTAAACGCGTCAGTGTAACGGTCTGTGTCCGCAACGCTTTAAAACAGGCCATCATGCCTGTTTCCTCTTTTCTAATACAATAATTATCGGCGTTTACCCATCAAAAGGTGGTAGGCCTGCGTTCCGCGGCAATACAAATGAAACCAAATTTTTTAAAAAGTCATAATTAGGTTGTGGATCGGTTTTCAATTTCGCAGTAAACAAACACACACTAATTTGTTCATATATAAACGAGGTCTAATTTGCCTGCTGTGTAGTTCATGAAAGTACAGTCAGCTACAATAATTCTAGAATAATTATCTCCGTGAAAGAATTGGAAGTAGAACGCAGTAACAGCCATGAATATTAAATCCACCTAGCCTATATTTTAATTCACACAAGGATCGTACAGCAATGATGGGCAGAGTGGACTTTACGAAATACTTATTATCCTGTTCACTTTGTGTTTAACTTTGCAGCTGATGGGAATTTGAATTATGTTGCAAAGAATTATAATAAGAGAGTAGTTTGGTATGATAGCGATTAGGCGTTGTTTTTGTGCCGAAACATACAGTGTGGCATTACGACGGTATTATGTTGAACATTCTTACGTGTGTATTTTTTATTTATTTGTAATTTATTTAGTACCGCTATTGGTGACATTTTTGTCTTTATATGTTGAACGTATCTGACGTCGGATATGTTGAACGTTGTGTGACGTATGTTTGTTATAGCCCACGTTTCGGAAAATGGCTCTTCTTAGTAAGGTAATTCATACTGACAGATTTTTTATTCCACACGTATATTTTGGGATAAGTCGTGACGTTTGGGGTCGATGCCGAGACCTTTCGCTTACAAGTTTATTACACCAACCCATAGGACATGTGTCCACGTGGCAGTTTTCTACCTCGCGGCAGGCCTGCAGGGAATCGTGCGGAACACGTCCAACATTGGTGGAACGATGACTTGTTTCAATTCATATCGGCTCGTCTATTTTGTTTGTTGATTTCTGATGGCCTGTAGTTTTCGCAGTCTTTACCTCGAAGACTGAGGGAAACCACAGAAAATATCTCAGCAGCCGGTGTTTGGGACAGTTCATTTAACCGCACACGAAGGTACGGTCTCTTAACACCTGTACCGTGATACGCTTTTCGTTATGAAGTTTTAACTGATAAAATTTGATTGATGAGACAGTCCGTTCGGATTAACAGGAGCTTGTTGATTTTATGCGTGAATTCGAATATGCGTGGTGCAGTGATGTGTACAGTATGACCGGCGTGTTGTGCGTACATTAGTTTTATTAAGGGCTATTTGAGACAACGAGAGAGAGAGAGAGAGAGAGAGAGAGAAATTACAAGAGGAGACTGTGATTTTTGACACCTTTTAAATCAAAGAAAAATTATAATTAATTAATGAAACATCTCCACAGTCCACAGGAACATTTCCATCTGTCCTTGTGATCTCCACTAAGAACGGTATAATATCATCCGTCAGTCACATCATTCTTCCTTAATAATATCTCAACGGGATGTGTAAATTAAAAAAAAAAAAAAGATCTCCATTATTCGTGCTGAGCCAAGTAATTTCTTTTCACAGGCGTTCTAATTTAATTCTCATTGTGTTGCTATTATCAAAACTTTTCCAAGCTGTGAAGTAATATTGCTGTTCTGTAATATAGGAGTAATATTATTCGGTAATCCCTTCTGTGTTTTTGGTCGCATTTCTCTGACTCTGACAGCTTCGACATAAATAGTCTGTGACCTACCTATTCGTCACATTCAGTATCTTACAGATAGAATGAATCGTCACAAGGACTTGATAAGTACATACTTTAACTGTAACAGATCTGCAGTGTCAGGAGGTGTTGTCAACTGACCTCTATAGGTTACTTCCCGCTGAATTATCAAGGGGGCGAAAAATACTGTGACAAACATCTTCTTCTCCTCCTCCTCCTCCTTCTCCTCCACCTTCTTCTTCTTCTTCTCCTCCTCCTCCTCCTCCTCCTCCTCCTGCTTCTCCCTCTTCTCCTTCTTCTTCTTCTTCTTCTTCTTCTTCTTCTGCTCAGAAATAACTTTGTTGACGGTTCCCGGCTCACAAATAATCTATTTGGTGTTCCAGATCATCTTATCCTCTTCCTTTGTATTTTATCGTACTTACTGGTGTTCTGTTAGCACACATTATTTCTACATATTCCGTCCATTCTGTATGTTGTACTGTAGTTTTCTCGTTTCGTAAGAATGTTCGTAGTCGTACCTTATTTCCTAATTTTGAATTATGTTCAACTTTATAGTCTTACAGCTTTTACTTTACGTAAAAAATTTATTTCCGCTCCCTTTGTCGTGCATGTATTCTCGTGTTCTGTTGTTCAGTTTTCACTGCGCTGTTGACATGCGAGATTGGCTAAAGTTTGTGATTTTGTTTGCTCTATGGTTTTATCTGTCAGCCTTCTAATAACAGCGAACGTACACGGGAAAAGGTGAGCACGTTTTGGAGCTTTTGATCAACTGAGTCTAACAGAAATGTTCTTGTCATTCGTGGCGTGCACAGTGTTTGACAACTGTTAATTCAATTAATCAGCTCAAATTGCCTTCGTTATGAACTGGCAGGTTGCATTATCTATGAAGACCTTGTTTGGCACTCTAGCTGTACATGAAATCTCTGTCGTGTCGTGAGCGATCTTAATTGATTGACAGGTTATTTAACGAAGTCATATATATCTGGGGTAGTTTACCATAGAATAATGATTCTTAGGATGAAAACAGCTGCCTAATCTGTACGAACGAAGGGATTTTTTTTATTGATTTCCAGGTTCTTTGTGGATACTTCGATCAACTGCACGATACATTTAAGTGCTGTGGTACGTTAGTCTTCAAGGCATATTTTAAGGCATTACTGTATCGTTTGCCCGGAGAGAATTAGAACAACTACTGCAGTCCTCAGGATGGTCGCCCAACGAACCGAGATTCAGACCCGGCACCTACGAAATATGAATCAGGATTGTGCATTCTTATTGTAAAACGACGTTATTATGATTACTATTATCATCATCATCATCATCATCATCATTGTCATTATCATCATAACCGTTACCAATTTGATGTCGTATTGTGTCATCACGAACGCATTTTACCTTGTTCCTCATACTGTGCTTCTCCATAAAATTAGTGCATTTGGAATTTATGTTGGTTTCATAGTTACTTAACCAACAGACCATCTCTTTTTCGAACTTCACTGGCATTTTGTTGTGCTTCCTCATGTTGCAGAAGGATCTGTTCTTGGCCGTCCATTTTTTAATGCACTCATAAATGACTTAAACCGTGTAATTTAATTCTACGTTTCGCGATGTACATAAATTCACCAAAATCTAAGAGCCATCTCAAAATTCTAGGCACCCTAAGGTTTCACATTGAGGACACAATAATATTAGGCGCCACGGTACTGAATTTAGTCGCCTGGGAGATCTGGTGCCCGTATTAGAGTGTAGTGTATGTACTTGTCTAACAGAACTTTATTTGATGGTGGAGGTATATATAGTATTTATTACATAAGGTACAACTACATGTTTCGGCGCTTGACAGTGGCCATCTTCAGGTTGTACATGAAATACTTAGTAAGCAGTTATACGAGACTTAATATGGGTTGTGTTGGACAAGTACATACACTCCACTCTAATTAGTTTATTGAACACAACGGGGATGACGAACCTTATGACAGGTGCCCGTAGTTTGTGTACCCATTATCTGTATGTCTTTTTTTCGCCTAATGACGTCAGAACTTTTCATGCTTTAAATCTCATAATGATTGTATTCTGCTACAGTGTGATATGGATTCTATTCGAGTGTGGTGCGCTGCAAATTTCCTGAAACTTAGCATTAATGGAACAGGTCATTGCTTTTTTAAAGATCAACACTTCGGCCTGTAACTACAGACGCTGTTAATCTTGTGTATCTCGTAGACTGTATTAAAAACTTGGGTGTATTTATTGGTTCGAGATTTATTATCTTCTGCGTTATGAATACGTATTTTCTCAGTCAATTGTAGCTTTTGATTTTCTTTCTTGGGCTGTTTTTAACCCATATTTTACCTTACTTAGACTTAAATACGCCTCGTTACTTGGAATTCTATAACGTCTTCTGATGTCAACAAGCTGAAATTCATCCAGTGGAAGTTTGCAGCTTTCTGTTGTTATTTTTTCCCAACGGTCATTCTGGTTATTGTAATGCATTAGATAACCTGAAACTTCATACAGCCATTTTTTTAAGTTACCAATACTCGTAAGGACACAACTGCAGGACATAGGTTTGATTGATTAAATAATCTGTCGAAATTGTATCAGATACATAGATTATGAAACGGCGATTGTGTCGGCTTGGGATTCGAAGAGTATATTCCCAAATAAAAATGAAGAACCCTACTGGTACAACAGTCTGCCCGCTGTAAATATGCCAGTTGGATGGCGAATTCTTTCGTCGTTTTCTTTCTTTATAGTTCACACTCTTAAAACTCCTGTATGTGACGTGAGGAAAACCTGGATGCATACTTAGTTTATTTTCCTGGCACATTCAATTTGTAACTGACAGACACTCATATTGTAACTGTCTGCGGTCAAATTTTTGCATAAATTCTGCAAATGAAATTATTGGATTGTGGTGGACACCTAAGGTATTGTTGGGAGAATGTGAAATTACATTCAGCTGTGAAAGGCCAACCTTTCTCATGCGTTCGGAAAAAGAAAAAGTGAGAAATAAAGCGTTCTGTATACTCTCAGTTGCTTGCATATTCTTCATCTTGCACATAGATTGGTAAGTAATATTACTGCATGTCCGGAATTCGATTCTCGCTGAGAGTAGGATTATTCCCTTCGCCTCTACTTTCAGATTTTATGTACCCGCCCAGTCTCGTATTTAGTGGGTACCGCATGTTTTTCCTCTGAGATAAAATGCTAATTCACATCCACTGTTGTTCCTGAGCATCGTCATAATGCCTATAACTCAAAGCTCAGGCCACACGTCTTACACACGTCTCAAAATAATGTGCTCCATCACCACAGTCCTAAAATCCTCCCTAATTAACTGTTTAGGTTTACGTTTCGGAAGTTAAATTTCGAATCCAGATAACTGGAGAAACGCTAATGTGTCTGTAATTATTTTATGTCTCATATAACTGTTTGTCCCGTCGAAGAACAAATCCGACACTTAGCCACAGTAATAAGCAACTCTAGGTTTGAATATAAGTTATACGCCTGGAATATTTCCAAAAATGTATAGTGGAAATTAAATTCGGGGAAGAAATTTCTGTCAAATATCTCACATATTTTTTTTAAAGCTTCGGACGCTGCTTACGTTTATAAAAGGAAATTAATATTACCCAAATACAAGTATATATAGTCAAGCCAGTTTGAGATTGAAATTCCAACATTGAGGACACTATTACACATTCCCAGAAGAGTAGCAGCATCATGCCCAGAACCACGTCACGGTTCTGTACATTCCTCTTTAATGAGTTTAACTGCGCATTTTGTATATGTTATTATAGCATTGCAGGGCGGTGTGTCCGACTCCATAACGTAATGAGCTCTAATATTTGGCTCACCACGTTCTATTCGAGTGTCAGTTATCCTCTTATTAACTGCCCGTCACAAAGTCCAGGGCAACAAATCCTGTGCTATTGGTTGTGAGGAGGTATATTTAGACAGCATGCATTCTTGTGCTAACACCTGCACCTCACTCCACTGCCAGGGTATCCTTGAAAAATGAATGATTACCGAGATGAACGTAAAGTTTCCCATGACAAGGAACCTGAATATCGAGTATGCTCCCCCCCCATACACACATTCCAGACCCTTCACCCTGTTGAATTCTATACGGATTCTATTTCAGCCAGTTTTATGCTTCGTATTGTGTTTATTAAAAATATATTTTAATATTATCCCGCTACTTACTCTTAGGTCTCAAGAGCAGCGTCTTTGTGTAGCGGTCTTCCTACCAAACAATATAATAAACGTGTATATCACTATATTTAGTCAACACAACTGTAATTACCGTTTGTTGTATAGTATGACACTACATGTTTCGGCGCTTTGTGTGGGCCATCATCAGGTGTGACCAGAGACTATATACAACAGAAGGTAATTACAGTTGTGTTAACTAAATATAGTGATATACACGTTTATTATATTGTTATTATACCACACAACAGGGATGACACACCTCAAGATTCCTACCAAAGTTTTATGTGCATTCCCCATTTTCATGCTTGCTACAGCACCTTATGTAATTACTCTAAATTACGCACTAACAAAATATTCACACTCTAATCCACCCCGTCTGTCTTCTGACGTTTCTTGATTCGTGACGTTGATGAAGCCGTTAAACAACTGAAGCGGTTTTTTTTTACGTTTTGCTGACCGTGCATCTCAGTATATTTATCTCAGTAATTAACCAACTTGATGCACAAAATTTTTGTTTTACAATAAGCTTATTTCATGCCTCTACATGTTTCGAGCACATGTGCTCATCATCAGGAGGTCAAAATTG
>Ga0123355_10009068_pt1 | contig 15082 bp, 3 predicted proteins | sample TergutEmb28metaG_3_FD_89872 | JGI IMG/M metagenome (GOLD analysis project Ga0123355, IMG submission 89872) | Embiratermes neotenicus P1 segment gut microbial communities from Petit-Saut dam, French Guiana - Emb289 P1 | ecosystem: Host-associated > Arthropoda: Insects > Digestive system > Gut ...
ACTTATGTATACGGTGTGGCATGTTGACAAATATAAAATTACATTTAAATTAGTTATCAGTCACTTGACTAATGAAAACTTGTAGCATATTGTAGTGTCCTCAGGCCAACATCTGGGTCTGAGTTTTTCGACACATTCACGAATATTTTTCTCCTCAGAATATTTCCACTATAGAACATTTATTCATGAAAATTGCCTAGAAAACTAAAATGACAAATTCCAGGAGAACCTCTCGCGGCCCGGTATAATTGATGCCACGGCCCGGTGACGGGCCGCGGCCCAGCGATTGAGAAACATTGCATTAGAGTACTTCCGACCTCGAACAGAAAATTTCCAGCTTTTTACTTCTCTTATACGGAATGACCGAAGGCTGAGATTTTCTTGTGGTTAGGCCTACAACACGACCTTCAAGACAGCGGACCGAAGTACCGAAGTTGGTAATTCTATTTGGCATTTACAGCCACTTCTCGGTGTATTTCATTTTAGTTTGTTATTAGTCATACTGTCGTTAATTTTAAAGCGGCGAGTCTCACTCCAAAGTGCGACTCTGAGGAACGAATTAATTTGGTATTTGAGACGGCGTAAGGAACCGTTCTCCGCCACCTTGCAGCAGATAAAGCCAACTATTCCTCAACAACACACGTGAAAATTTACGGAGGAAACATATCAGAATTTCTGTAAATAGAAGCAACAAAACAGAAAGGGTTAATTTAACTTTCTGTAAGTCTCGCCTGCTAGATAATTTATAGAAACTACTTAGCGCCAGTTACTTTATTGTGTGTCTTATATCGGCGGCTATAAAGTTCACACATTAAGTTTTAAACACTTTCAACGACACTTCCTCTTCTTAATGACTTCTTAAAACTTGGTATTAACCCCTAAAATACATTACACAGTGGCCAACAGAGACAGCAAGAAATCAGTTGTTTTTTTTTAATGCAAGCAGACGTACCTGTTCTTTGCCCAGTGTATAGTAGTTTTCCTTTCACTACCACAATGCGTAAGCAGGTAAGGTTTCATAGAATGAATAGCAGACAAAAAAAAAGTTTTATTCGTGTAATTGAAAAATTGCATCGATACCAAACAGGTTTACAGACCACAGACTAGGTGATAATCGCCGCGGATGGTGGGCGTGTCTGGCGCAGTACGACGGACTAGTGGACTGTTGTTAGGAACGACAGACTATCTTACTACTATCGCACACAGAGTAAAAACATCAACCATTTCGAGTCGCGTGTAGTTACAGCGTGCACTGTGCGCATGTTTTCAGGATGCATAGCAGCGACTCGTCATTCATCACAATATCTTGCGCACGCGCACCAACCGCATTCCTAGCGGGAATAACCTCCATGTCGGTGGATAGTATATACTCGAATCGCATCCTGACATCCGTCCGCTATACTCGAACGTTGCATAAACAGCCTTCCCTAGCCGACATGCACGCAAAATCATCTACGAGTAGTAAATTTCATAATATACCTGGGTGTTCACTGTTCGGTTCACGAAGGGAAAGAGGAAAGAAGCAAGGAACCCATATCGCACCGATAGGAGAGTTAATATAAGGCCTGAATACGTGAGAAACGTACTGATCTGTTTCAAGGTTGGATGTTAATGAAACTTGGCATTAACATGAAAAAGACATTGAGGGTCATATCTCATCAGTACGTTCTAATTCCAAAATTCAACAACAGAGTCGAAACGGTAAAAAGGTAAAGTTATCGCTGTCTTCATTTTAACAAATTCGTAAACTTCCAGACAACTTTGGTGAGGGGCATCTTATTTCTTCACGATATGGCCGTATGGCAGGCTTTTATGAACATTGTAATTTTCTGGTTCCACAAAATTATAAATTTCATCTTCAACCGAGCAACTGCGTTTACGCCCCCCCCACGGCCCCCCGTCCCCCAAGAAAACTCCCTCGAAACCACATTCCAGTCGCTTCACAATATCAACCGTGCGTACGTGTGGAAAGACAGTGGCATTAGCCTAATCCAACCACTTCGGTCACAAATTTCATCTAATTAATACCTGAAATTCAGTTCCTGCTTTACGGCAGACACAACCATATGCTGCAACTCAACATCTAATGCTCCTGATGATGGTCGTATGTACCCGAAACATGTCGAGCTAAGAATACATCAATAAAATTACCTAGTTGCGTCAAGTTGGCATTTCACATTAATTAATTGTAACGTTTGTGAAAATCTATGAGTTGATTCAGCAGTTACTAATGAGGACATATGGCCCCGATACTTCAGCGTTGCTTTCATTTTGAATTACTGATTTGAAGGCGAAATTGGGGAATAATTTAATATATAAGATAGAAGATATTTTCGAATCCTCTGTCCCTTATAGTATAACTCCTTTGAGCGCTCTATCATTGCCTTCTAATCACTTCGTCATTTATCAGATCGCCACGACATTTTCGCACTAGTGACTCGGAATTAGGAACGCGTAATGGCAGCTTGATAATTTCACTGTAATTAATGAACACTCTCCATCGATCCACTAACCTCTACTTCACCGGCAGAATGTACGTATATTTGAAACGTCGCTTTGATCGTGTTTAAACTGAAGTGTATTCTTGCTGTTTCTAAACTACTGAAAGAGGTATGTGAGCCCAGGGGTGTCCAGTAGTATTATGAAAATTAAAACGTTCCGTCATTTTGCAGCTTGCAAATAAAGGTAAAGCAGTCCCGTTACAGGCCCGAAGGGGCCCAGAGGGTTCCAGGAGGTTAAGGTTCCCAGATTTCGTGACAACGGCATAGGATGGTGGTAAGGTTGTCAGCCTTACGCACCGGCCGCCTTTACCCCCAATAAATGCTCCTGATACTCATTTCTGTTAGAGGATGAATCGACCCCAGAGCCGTAGTGCGATCGGAATGATTTTATGTAAATGAAAAATCTAATGACACCAGCTGAGATCGAACCAGCGACCTTCCATTTGTAACACAGCACCATAACCACTGGGCTACCGCGGTCCCCTGCAGCTGGCAGGTAGGATGCTTATATGCCGACGTCCAGTTTTATATATCGGCGGGCGATACAAGGCTTTGGTGGGGAGGCCTGAGGGAAAGAGCCTGCTTAGAGGACCTAGTCGTAGACGGGAGGATAGTAATAAAGTGGATCTTCAGGGAGTGAGATGGGAGGGACTCGTGGCTGTCGACTGTGAATTCTGTAATGAGCCTTTGCGGTCCATAAAATGCGGGGAATTTCTTTGACTAGCTAAGGATCTATTGGCTTCGCAGGAAGCACTCTGTTGGCTTTAATTAGTTAGTTATATCTGCAGCGCGGTCGATACATGCTTACGGTGTGGTGTTGTAGTAATCCGAGGGAAGGAGACGACTTGGAGACCTTATGCTTAGATGAGAGGATATATTAAAATTGGTTTTAAGGAGGTAAACTGAGAGGGCGTGGAATGGATTTATTTGGCCCAGGGCGGTCTTGGACTGGATTCGTTTTGGTCATTGCGGGGTTAGTGTGGAGGTGGTGCTGTTGTAACGCGATAATGAATCTTTGGGTTCCATAAGATGCCGAAAGCGCGTTAACTAAATGACGAACTGGTATACTGTCGTGAAGGAATATGCTGCACATCGTTGATAAGTAAGTAGATCGGGTAAAAGGTGAAAGGTAAAGTGATCCCGTTACAGGTCCGTTGTGGCCCACCCTTCCGTGACCGCGGCACTAGAAGGGGATGAGTGGTCAGCAGCACGCCCCGGCCGCACTTTACCCCCGGGAAAGACCCGGTACCCACTGTACAGGAGGCTGGGTGGGCCCCAGGGCCGGTCTGGACGGGCGGAAAATCTCCTCCCCACCGGGATTCGATTTCGGACCGTCCAGCCCATAGGCTGTCGCTATACCGACTGAGCTACCCGGCCCAAGTAGATTGAGTAGTGGGCTGAAATTAATTACGTACTTAGGTAGCAAAAAAGAGGTCAACTGATGTTGCAATCTCTCGGAAGAAATTGTTCCTTTTCTTTACCTTGAAGATGTATGCAGAAATTCCGGTAGAAAATATTTTACAAAGTAGCATAGTAATAAAACTGGACAGAGTGCGCACTCTTGTGTGAGACAGAATTATGATCCGATGATTTGTGTCCTTGTAATGAGTTTGCGTTTCACGTAGATCAACGTCGAGCCAAGGTGTGAAGATGCGATGCACTATCACTGCATGTTTCGTAATGTACACGATCGCCCTTGACGGCTCTTTAGTTTAGCTGTTGTCACTTATGCTAACTGCGAATGTAACCAATGGAAAATGATGTCTGTGCGCTGGAGTACCGTAGGAGTTGCTGGTGTGGTGTTTCGAAGTTACTTCATCTACATACGATTGCAACTGGGATATTTATTAGCAAGGAAATGACTTCAGTTCCTGCATGGTACCAAGTGCTCTCATTATTAGAGTTCCTGTCCCAAGTGACTGCCGCAGCTCGAGTCACAATACGTTTTGGATGCCGTCATACTATCTAGAATGGTCTCCATAAATTGAACTGCAAATTAACCCTTTTAAGCCTCAAAGTTGTGTGATAAATGTAGCTTAAAATTAAGTTCCTTTTAACAGAAGACAGCGTTTCCGCTGAAAGAATCCGTAAATGTTGTATGAGGAAACAGTCGTTGTTTGTTCTGAGAATTATTTACATATAATACACTCTGTTTGGGCAGGGTAGTTAAGTCGGTACAGCGACTGACTACGGGCTGGACGGTCCGGGATCGAATCCCGGTGGGAACGAGATTTTCTGCCCGTCCAGACCGGCCCTGGGGCCCACCCAGCCTCCTGTACAGTGGGTACCGGGTCTTTCCCGGGGGTAAAGTGCGGCCGGGGCGTGCAGCTGACCACTCACCCCCTTCCAGTGCCCCGGTCATGGAAGAGTAGAACTATACCTCTACCCAACCTCTGGGCCACACCGGGCATGTAACGGGAACACTTTACTTTTACCTACACACTGTGGGTGAAGTGCAGGGTTTTTATGATTTCAGAGTACCAGCCTCCGTACGATAAGTGACCACTGTGTCGTACGTGGTAAAATTCGGGAAAACATTGCTATTTCTGAGCTCAGAATCTTCAGATATAACGAAAATGTGCCTCGATTTCGAAAGTTGGGTTTTCACTCGGACATTGTAACCCGGATTAAGGGTATTTCAGAGAGAAATTGAAGGGGTGAAATGCTTTCTCTAACGCCTTCAGTTGCTAAGGCTGTAAACTAGATGAATGAATTATGGGCGGGTGGCACTGGTGGAAGAAGGGGGGGGGGGACCGAAGTATCCGAGGCGGGGTGAAACAGGTGTGGTGCCACTCTTTTCCACCACAAATCCCGTGTGGGCCAGCCTGAGATCAAACTCGGCCTCCGTAGTAATTGGATGGCAATTAAATGGACGAGGCCTTGAACGTCCGAGGGAGTGTGAGAGGTGACGTGAAGGAGAAAAATTCACGTGGCTAGTAGTTAGAACCTTCAGATTGTGACACCGTGTGGTTGTGGTAACTGGCTACCAAGCTACACGGAGTTGTATGCGAGAAGACAGTATTCCTAACTTTCATTTCCATGAGAAATTCATATTTCATGCTCTGCACTCCGGCTATGTTAGGGTATGCGCTGGGGTCAGATACGGGGCGTTATGTCGAATTGCAGGTCGTTGTGAACACTGTCGAATCTTTCGAGTGCCGTAAAAGCGCGGCTTTGGTATAGAAGTGTTTTTTTAAGGACCACTCCGGAGTTGATTGGTTAGTCATGTTGCCCTAGCAGTGCCACGCCTACTTCAGTACCCTGGCGCTCTGATTCATGGAACTGAAAGACGTTCAGCTGCTGAAGAAATTTCCTACCACGATGGAACCCCAAGATGCATCAACGCTGTCACAAAGCCGTTTATTGAACCAGATAACACTATCAGGGAGAGGCGCGTGTGTGTACCCGTCCGTCTGCCGCCTAATTCCTATAGGAACGTCATACGCCTGCACTAACACAACGCCGTGAGTACGTTTGAAGGCTTGTGTTATCGCAGTACCAACATGGTTGACGAACGAACATTTGAGGGTGGAACAGCTCTAGCGCACTGAATTGGCGTCGGCGTCGTGACGTTTCGTGTGGTGAAGGGCCCTTGAATACAACTGCTGCCACTACTACTACTAGTACCACCACCACTACCACTGCTACTACTACTACCACCACCACCGCTGCTGCTACTATTAATACTACTACTATCACCACCACCACTGCTGCTGCTACTACTACTACTTCCACCACCACCACCACCACTCCACTGCTGCTACTACTACTACTACCACCACTGCTACTACTACTACTAGTACCACCACCACTACCACTGCTACTACTACCACCACCACCACCACCACCACCACCACCACAGCTGCTGCTGCTACTACTACTACTACTACTACTACTACTACCACCACCACCACCACCAACACCGCTGCTACTACTATGATGACACTACTAATACTACTACTATTGCTATAAATAATAATAATAATAATAATAATAATAATAATTGCAACAGCGACAACCAGCTTTTTGGAAACATTGCATTATTCATGAAAAAGCGTTTGAAACTTGAATGTGTTCATCAAAGCTATTTGCCGGTCGCATCATGAACCAGATGAATTCGTTCCACATCGTCATATCCTATTTATCCTAACCAGTTTTAATATTATCCTCCCAAACGCCTGTGATTCCATATGCTGAGCCAGTTTCCTGTTACTGTGTATGATCATCACAACAGTAACATTGCGAATACAAATGTAGATGTCGGCACTCACTGTGCAGACCAATCCCAAATTACGTATTTAATTATAATCCCGTGTAGGACGTTATACATACACCGCATATTTTGTTTATCTTTATGAATTTCTATAGCAAACGAGAAAACCAAAGCCTTTGAACCGATTGGTAACATGCATTCCCTTATTTTAACCACCTGCTAATTTCTTCTTGGGTGTCATTTTTATTTCTCATGTTCCAACGTATTTTAACTTCGCCCAATTCGTTATCCTCATTGTTGTTGTGACTAGGAGACCAGAAGTCCAGATGGAATTTCAACGTAAAATTTTTACAGTTTTCATCTCTAGTTGTTACTTCCACTAACAGTGCTTCCGTTGATCGACTAAAGTACAGTAGAGCAGGTGATAAATAGCAGGAAGTCGCATTTGAAAATTTCTCTGTTCGATAGTATTTGTTGAAACGTTTGTAATTAGTTTGTTGAAACATTTAATTACAAATTAAAGTGATCAGCGTATGACACAGGAGAGAGAACTGATAATGATTTTAATGTAGACGACGATGGTGATGGTATGGTGATATCGGCGATGGTGATGATAACGACTACAATAGCCATGACGACGACGGCATTGACCGCGTGATTTATGCTGCGTGCAGTGTTTGGCACAGCTGAAAATGGGAGTCCTAGTTTATGTCTCGCTTGTAGCACAGATGTAGGCTGTATTATCTTGTAAATAAAGCTAACTTAATGCACAATTTTTCTTAGTATGTTTATTTCTCTTCTCTACATGTTTCGGACGACTATGTGCCCATCATCGGGAGAAATAACTGTATCTATGCGACACTTGGTACTTGTCAGACAGTTAGACAGTCATCCATGCAGAGTGACAAGTACCAAGTCTCGCATAAATACGGTTGTTTCTCCTGATGATGGACACATAGTCGCCCGAAACATGTAGAGAAAAGAAATAAACATTCTAAGAAAAATTGTGCACCAAATTGGCTTTATTTACAATATTATACAGGGATGCACGGTCAACAAAACAGAAAATGTAGACTGTATTCATGTTTATGCTTGCGAAGAAGCCGCTGGCTTTATCAAACGTTAGAATGTATTTAAGAGTCAGAGAAAATAACACCTTATGTGAGGAATACTTCCGTCCATCTGTGTGGCCACCGTCAGCCACTGGACCGTTTGTCGAATTCTTGTGAAATTCTATGTAGAAGTTCTCTACAAAATATTGTCGACCGAGAGTGAGTTAAGCGAAAATCCGCGCAGAGAAAACCATGCTGTAGTTAAGGGAGTAAATGATTTTCAGTCCGTACTCTCCACCTTTATCGCCTCATTTACCTGAAACTCGGTGTAGCATGTCTGCACATATTGCTGTTGAGCGCTTGCATTGTTTTTGTGAAAATCGGACCAGGGAAAGCCCTCCATTTCTCGTGATCGTAAATGAAATTACTTTTCAGCTGGCACTGTGAAACCTTATAACTTGTTGAAAGTGAAGAATGAATCGGTAAAGTTTGCTTGCTACGCGAAGGTGTACACCATTGTTAATGTCGTTCCTTTATAAGAATGCAAGCGATTCGGCAGTCTGCTTCGTGATATTATTGACGCGAATTTGGCTTCACATGTACCGGTTAAAGTTTTAGAAATAAGTATCCTGATTGTATAATAAGAACATAACGACATATGCATTTTATACATAGTTTTATCAAGAATGTAAGCGTTTGGGATCCCACAGCGCATTGTAAACATTGCTAAGTAAGGATCTGTATTCTTAGAAGAGCCTGAAGATGATTCTGTAAGAATCGAAACATGTTGCCCTAATACAGTAATAAACATAATAAAGTTTTGTTGTGTTTGGTTGATACAACATTGTTTATTTATATATGATAGGCCTGAATTGACGCGCTACCACGTTTCACTCCGGGGTGCGAGGGGTTCCGAAACTTTCGCGTCCTGAAGTTGAGGATGGTGGAGACGGACTTCGGCTGTAGAGGGTGGCTGCGCATATGTTCAATCAGCAGTCGTGGACAGCCGATAAAGGGTGTTCCCTCCGGCTTGAGTGTTGGGCGAGGGGCTAAGAACTCACTCTAAAAACTTAGTATGTTACAAAATACCGCGCGGACTGGAGTCTTTCGAAGACACTGGCATACACAGGCGTCGAAATAACAGGGCTGTTTGCAGACTTAAATTATATTCTATTATAACAAAGATTAATAGTGGACAGGAAGGTGGACCTTGCTCTTTTAGGACCTGAAGAATACCAGCTTTGCATCTGAGGGTAATGCAGTTTGGTTTGTTGATATTCGAATTGGTCCACGCTTTTCAACATAAAACGTATCCCTGGTGAGGAAGCAAAGAAGCAGTAACGTATGGATCTGTGGCTGCTTATTTCAAAATGAAACGTGCAGTTATGTTACACTCAGTGGCAGAGAAAACCATTTCTTAGCATATCTTACGCTTTGTGTGATAACATTTGACTTTCCAAGGAATTTCTTACTTTCATAACTGCCTGTAATGTAAAAATTCACTATATATATATATATATATATATATATATATGTCACAAAATTTACATTCAGCCTTCTTATCAAACGTTCATTGCTTCACATTTTTCAGGACGCGAACTTTGCCTTTCTATCCATATAGCAGTCCCTAAGGGATCCTAGGCAGGTTAGCTGTGTTTTCGGCGTTTCTTCTTTATTTCGGATATGTGGAAAGATATGAAGTGTCCCATCAAGAATATACCTTGTTTAGTTACGTTATGGTAATTCCTCCACCACCACCACCACCACAACCATTACTACTACTACTACTACTACTACTACTACTGGTACTGGTACTTACACTACTACTGCTACTACTACTACTACTACTACTACTACTACTACTACTACTGCTACTACTGCTAATAATAATATATAAATATAATAATTATTATAATGAAAATTAATAATAATAATTATTATTATTCAATTCATTTGTTTATTGTTTACGTACTGGCACAACAACCACAAGGACAATTACAGTGACAGCGCAGGTACATAAGAATAGTACACAATATACCTGCATATAAACGAGAACAAATAGGAAAGAGGTAATAAAAGTCGCACTTAATAATAATAATAATAATAATAATAATAATAACAGTAATAATAATACTTAATTTTGGGCCTATTTGGTCGACAGTGTGCGATGGTAGACCAGAGAACAAGTTTTCTTGGCGGGTTTCGTAACTAAAGCACCTGCTACTTACTACTGATTCTAATTATATCAGGACGATTGCCATCTGTTGACAGAGCTGAGGATAAATCATGGCTGCCACAAATTTGAAGATGATCGCGGAGGTGGAAACAGTTGTGGCACGGTGGCAGATACCACGAGACACGGACTGATCGTCAGCAGGGGGTAGAAATGTTCTTCCCACTGCATGTTGGTGCGCGTAAATCGCAGTGTGCACTGTGTGGAAAAGTATTTGGACTGCAGTACAGTGGAATGTGAACTGTTCTTAATAAAGATGAAAATAAACGACACGAAAAATGTTCTTTGTAAGCCCATTTTGTGACTGATTTTTGTATGTTGCTTCCATTGCACAATTTCTGTTATTGTTACGGTTGCTTATATTGCTGTTGTTACTATAAAATAATCGCGGTTTTATTTGTTTACGTCTCTATTTATGCTTTCTTTCGTTTGATAATATGAAATACTGGATCAGAACCAACTAGATGCACCAGTGTATCAAATTTATTTTATTTTAGAATGACATTCTACATGTTTCGGACGGTCTTTCCATCCATCATCAGGAGTTCAAGACTGTACATACATTAACAGGCATTTGTCCGAAACATGTAGAATGTCAGTATAAAATAAAATAAATTTGATACATTGGTGCATCTAGTTGGTTTTACTATAGAAATAACGTTAGGATGTACGGCCCTGTGAACGTCAAAACTGGATCAGAAGTTTGACGTTCTACATTTCTCAGAAACTGGGTTTCAGGACGAAGATAACGAGCGTGCCGTCTGTGTCGATTAGGTCCTCGTCTGGCCCTGTTTCACTGTGGTTCATGAATAAGTCTAAAGTTATTTTGGAAACGCAAGGAAACCACTCTATAATCCATGGACCTGCGTATGTAGACAGTACACGAACTGAACTATCGATCTCTCGAATCGATAATGTAAATAAGTAACAGGGAGTTTGACAATGGAAAGGCACGTGATTAAAAAAACGCGGTAGGCTGAAGGAGGTTATGCTTTAAGAAAACATTTGAAAATCGATAAACGGTCATGCCATCTGTGGGCTGTTCAGATAGTCGGTAATTTTAATTTCTGTGTCTGTTTCTTACTGTATGTAGCAGTCGTACACAATGGTTATTACGTGGAAAAGGCGTCCAAGTATATTTCATTTTTTATCTGTGTGATTTTGCATGTTCTTTACTGTGTAGTTGTGTTTTATTACGTCACATGGTTGCGTTCACAACAGTAACGTATTTTTATACGTTTACGATTGATTCATTTTCAAATATAGAAATTTTATTTGCATATTTCTAAAAAAAACTGCATTTTTTAATAGCAAACAGAAAGAATTCAAGCTATAAGCTAATGTGATGATTATACTAGTACGCTACAATACCATGTATTACTGTGACGCGGTAGGTTATTCACCCAGCGACGCCAATTCAGGCGCCTTGTAAGTCTAAAGACCAGCATCTTTTTAGTCTCCTTGTGTTTATAGGTTGTAGTAGTGGCTTTAATAGTGGATTAGGATGGGCTGGTTGTTGTGATGTTTATTGATTCTTTCGTGGATGACGTTGCTTACGTAAGGGATGCTGAGGTCTGCATGTAGAGCGTGAAGATGCAGCTATATAGATGATTTATTGTCAGTTTCAGTTGTTGATTATTGACTACAGTCTCGACATGTTTCGGGCATCTTTATGCCCATCATCAGGAGAAAAGACCTCGTGTTACTGCATACGGAGTATATTTGCCGGTAGTGTTGGATGTGGCAGTTTGCGGTACTGTGGTGCTACGTTGAGGGTGTGAGCACTGTGAAGGTTGCTAACCTTCACAGTGCCCGATGCCCGAAACATGTCGAGAGTGTAGTCAATAATCAACATCTGAAATTGACAATAAATCATCTATATAGTTTCGTCTTGTTGGTATTCTTTCTTCACGCTTTGCTCACGATGCACGGTCACAGGAACATAAGGTCTGCATGTAGAGTATGATTTGTTACATACCGGGGTGCATTTGCTATGGTTCTGAAAATTTTAGATTGGAGTCTCTGCATGATGACTTTGTTGGACTTGCTAGCGCAACTCCACAGTTCTATTCCGTAGCTCCATATAGGTTTCATTACCGCTTTGTAAATGAGTAATTTATTTTCTATAGATGCATGGGATTTTTTTCGCTATCAACCGGTTGTCTCTGAGGACACTTCATGACAAGAGTTTATGTTGGCGGATGAAAAATTAAAGGTAAAGTGATCCCGTTACAGGCCCGGTGTGGCCCAGACGGTGGGTAGAGGTATAGCTCTAATCTTCCATGACCGCGGCACTAGAAGGGGGTGGGTGGTCAGCAGCACGCCCCGGCCGCACTTTACCCCCGGGAAAGACCCAGTACCCATTTTACAGGAGGCTGGGTGGGCCCCAGGGCCGGTCTGGACGGGCGGAAAATCTCGTCCCCACCGGGATTCGATCCCGGACCGTCCAGCCCGTAGTCAGTCGCTAGATGAAGAATTAGTGGCTCAAAATCTACAAGGACGAAAACTTAAATTTCAGTAAGCAGAGAGAAATAAAATTTTAGTAAGGAAGTCTTATCCGCAATACAGTGTGTCGATTAGCAATTGCTTGCTGACGTTTCGGAGCAGTTTAGTGCTTCCATCTTCAGAGTAGTTCGAGAAAGGTAAATTGTGTGGAAGAAATGGAGCTCATCCACTCTACCAGTCGCCTGACCCGCACTTCTCATATATAATGTAGTAATTTTCTTCCATCGAACTTACTCATGTTGAGATAACCTGAATATGGAGGTGAAAACCTCGCCGAAATGTCGGTAACTAGTTACCAGTCTAGACGGCATCATATCTGTGTACAGTCAGAGCTTCAAAATCGATGTAAAAATTCCAAACCACTCACTTAAAATGTGTCTTCCGGTGCCATATTTCAATTAGAAGCTCGATTTTAATGTATTCTGTATTTTTTTTATGATCGTCTGCAGGTATTTGGAGGTCTTATGTATGCTGCCCTTTCCCTTCTGTTGTTTTGTTGTACCGAGTCATACCGGCTGATTACCACCACGTACGAATTCGCTGGTTTAACCAACACCTGTATACATTCCCGGCCATTACTTTACCAAAAGTGTATAAATTATTCCACTTTCATTGTTTATTGCAGTAAAACCAACACAGTACACATGTACAGTTCACTCCAGAACTGGCCCTGAAGGTCTAGAGAGGGAATAGATATATACTAATAGAATTCATCCCGTTGTGTGAAAATCATTAAGTTTATTATAAATAACAAAGAAATTTCCGTCAACACAACTATAATTATGTAGGTTAAAATTACTACAACATGTTTCGACCCTTGGGGGTCATCTTCAGGTCGAGCTTAGGAACCTATTTTTACATCACTGTTTTCGCCGTATTGTTTTTCATTTGCATTAGGGATCCCTTATGCATCACAAGTGAATTAAGAAGGATGGAACACAATTTTTAGTGCTGTCAGTACGTAAAATTATAAATATTTCATAGCTGTGGCCGAGGTGCATGTGGCTGGTCCTTATAGCTGGGTAGCTTCCGATGGGGGGGGGAAAGGGGTATTGTATTGTGTGTGTTTTCCTCTTTGCTGCCGTTTTTGTGTTTCTGCTGGTTTCCAGGTTGGGTATCCGGGTAGAGTCTCGTGTTCGAGTCAATTCTGTAAAATTATTTTAATTCATTAACACCGTTTACTAACCGCTGTGCTTGTTTTGGCGTGTAAGTTTACTGGATTTTGGATGTTACTCACAGTTTTCGAGGTTTTTATTGGGGTCCACGGACCCGGACCCGAATCAACGCCAGCCCGTGGACCCCAATAAAAACCTCGAAAACTTATAATAAACTTAATGAGTAGATGTATAGCTTTACTCTTTCCTTAACCTCGGCGCCCTATAGGGGCGGGTGGTCACACAGCGCCCCGGCCGCTTAACCGTCAAGAAGGACCCGGTACCCATAGTATGGGAGGCTGGGAGAGCCCCAGGACCGTTCTGGACTGGTGCGGAAAATCTCGTCCCCCACCTGGATTTGACCGTCCAGCTCGTAGGTAGTCGCTTTGCCGACTGAGCTATTCCGGCCCACACACAACATGTAGGGACATATTAATACTGTTTTATTGTATTTTATATCTGTGTTATGTACTCTGTTGGGGGCACGCGGTAGCGCAGTTAGTTGAGGCACTGTGGTACAAGTCGCAAGGTCGCGGGTTCGATTCCAGATGATGTGATTGTAATTTTTCATTTACATAATCCTTCCGACCGCACTGTGACCCTGGGGTCGACTCAGCCTCTAACAGAAATGAGTACCAGGAATACTTCCTGGGGGGTAAAAGCGGCTGGTGCGTGGGGCTGACAACTTTACCACCTTCAGGTGCCGATTGTCTTGAAATCTGGGAGCCTGAACCTCCTGGAACCCTCATGGCCTGTCTAGACCTGTTTAGGGTTGCAAAAATTTTATTTTTGTTTTAATTAATTGAAACATGTGGGTGTAAAAGTATATGATTCGTCGTAAGAATTCTTGCCTGCATGTGGATATGTTTTAAGTGTCCTGGGTTTTCAAGTGTGTTTAATTTTACACAGTTTCTTGTTCAGTTCTGTTCAACATTTTGCATTTGTCGACACCATGGAAGGCAAGAGATATTCCTGGAAGGACTGGAAAGGAGGGGATGCGATTGTTAGAATCTTGCGTTTCTGGGTTGTTGCGCGGCCTCGAGTGTTTAGAATTCACCGACGTTTCGGGACGCATTTTAGGTCCCATCTTCCGTGTTCTAGAAGCATATCTTGTACAAGTGGTTTAGTTTTGTCGGAAATTACTAATTGCCCTTTCGGTTTAAAAATGTTGCCAATTAATACATATGACTGTAGTGTCTATGTATTCTTATGTAACATCCAGATGTAAAAGAATATCACACGGAAGAGCCTAAGCAACGGCAAACCGGCTGTGTGTGTGTGTGTGTGTGTATATATATATGTATATATACAGGGTGTAACAGGAGGAACGGACCAGACTTCGGGAGGGTGTTCCTTATGTTAAACTATACCGAAAAACCCCAAAACACCTGTATCCAAAGTTGAACGGTTTGGGAGATAATGGC
>Ga0123355_10009069_pt1 | contig 15081 bp, 12 predicted proteins | sample TergutEmb28metaG_3_FD_89872 | JGI IMG/M metagenome (GOLD analysis project Ga0123355, IMG submission 89872) | Embiratermes neotenicus P1 segment gut microbial communities from Petit-Saut dam, French Guiana - Emb289 P1 | ecosystem: Host-associated > Arthropoda: Insects > Digestive system > Gut ...
AGTGCGGTGGTGCGGAATGTTGGGAGACTGTTACTGGTCTTAACTGGCTGTAATGTGGTGGGAAGGGAGTGTTTGGTGTGTTGGATGGAGTTAGGGAAATGTGTTTTGGGACAGTTGACTGTGATGATGCGTATTGCTATATTGCAGACGGTACAGTGCCTTGGTGCGGAATGTTGGGAGACTGTTACTGGGCTTGACTGGCTGTAATGTGGTGGGGAGGGAGTTTTTGGTGTGTTGTGTGAATTTAGTGAAATGTATTTTGGGGCAGTTGACTGTGATGATGCGTATTGCAATATTGCAGACGGTACAGTGCGTTGGTGCGGAATGTTGGGAGACTGTTACTGGTCTTAACTGGCTGTAATGTGGTGGGAAGGGAGTGTTTGGTGTGTTGGATGGAGTTAGGGAAATGTGTTTTGGGACAATTGACTGCGTTGGTGCACATTGCTATAGCGAGCAGATAGAACGTTTTGAACAGAATTCAGAAAGTATGGCATCCCGTCTGAAGCAAAAATTGTGTGTCGTAAAATTTTGTTAGTGGCTGTTAACAGCACTCTTTATGATATGGACTGTAATGAAGCTAAACGTAAAGAACGGTTATTGCAGGTTACGAAATGTAGCAAAGTTACTCTGGAAAATAGCAAGTGATAAAATATTTTTATGAACATAAATATCCATTTAAATAAGAAGATTCAATGACGCTCTGAGTTCAGTTGAATGGGCTCTCGATATTGCGATTGACTCTGCTGTAAATGAGAGAAAAGAGAATTTGTACATTCCGGCAACATCTCCCAGCTGTTGACTGATGCTCTCACGCACAATAGTCCTTCCTTTCACCCAAAGTAACATTGTTCCTTTCCCCTCAGCACAGTTTCAGCCAATTTCCTTAATAAATATTGTGACCTGCATACATACCCAAATGACGAAGTGCTGACGTATGTAATTACTTTATTGTCGTCAGCAGAAAATATCTGAGTTTGTTGAATAGATTCCTTTATCAATAACTTTAGAAAATAAGTAATTTCTGTACATTGAAACAGAAGAACCAATACTGTGTCTTGATCAGACTAGGCGTTATTGTTTGAAGTTAGAAAAGGCCCAAGTATATTTTAGTAGAACCACATCGACCGGACATTATGTCTGTACACAAAGTGATGCTTTAATGTAATTCGCAAGAAACATGAAATGTGAAACTGCTTCAAGGGAGTCGGAATATTACTGAAACTTTGAGTTGAGTTTAGTTGAGTTAAGTTGAGTTAAATGTGCAATATGGATTGATTTATTGAATAATGGGTGGATATATTTTGCATTACATTCGGACTGTGTGAAGTGTAGGAAACTGTTGATAGGCAACCTGCAAAATAAAACAGGATGCAAAGAATTTAATATTCAGTTTTGTTACAGGCCAGCTGTACTGCAATTAGTGATGTTACGTTAAAAGTGGAAGATTTACTGACACAAAACTGCACCAGCGTGACGGTTGTGAACAATTGGGTACGAAGTTTAATGTTGGCCAACTGTGTGTATGTTTGGAAACATACCAACATAAAAATCGCATTTAAATGCAACAACACAATCTCACAACTCACCAAATCAGTCAATAAAAACACTAGCCCCACCCCTATGGCAGAAGACGAAACTACTCGCTAAATATGCAACACTTGCAAACAATGTTAAGTGGGACAAATCAGACGGAGCCTCACACTACGTTTCCAGGTACATACACGGTACATCAAACCAACAAACCCCAACCAGCATACGCTCAGAATATCCTTCACAACCTGCATGAGTATGGACCTATGGACAAAACAATGACCCTGCTCAAACCAGAAGCTGAGGTTTATCATTTAATTTCAAGCCATCTTACTTCACGTAGTTCCTCCTAATGGCGTAATGTAAAGCGAAGTTTAAAAGCAATAGTAATATAACATCTCCTTGTTTCAAACCATTCTTAATATGAAACATATCAGACAGGTTCTTACCTACTGTATTCTGCTATACCTTTCGGACAGACGCATATTTATTAACCTTATTAATTTCATGTGGATAGCAATCTCAATAAGAATATTATACAAGATTCCCCTCCTAACTGAATCATAGGTTTTCTTGAAGTCTAACATGAGCTGATGAACTGCTTCATTTTATTCCGATTTTTCTCAAGAATTTGACGAATGAAATGTATAGTTCAGTAACTGGTCTGTTGTGTTGAAATGAACACTGATGATCCCAGTTATTGTCGCTGCTTATGGAGGCGACCTTCGCAGCAGCATGTTGGCTAAAATGTGTTGCGTAAATGTCATTACCTTTTTAATGTAATCTAGAATTTAAGGATATGATGCTGTGGAAGATATTAGGCAGTAAGTTGTAGAATTTAGCAGGAGAATGGAGAAAAGTCCCAAAAATTATAGCAAAATGTGAAATGTGTTTCATGTGAGACGTTACGGAGACATGAAAATTAACACCAAAACATTTGTTTGAAAATCTGGGGGGAGTAGATTATAGGAACAGTGTTAGAACTTACCTTGGAGATGGCCTGTCAACTTGATTCATTTTGCTTAGTAAAGAGTGCAACACTGTACCAGCCAGAGGGATGCTGTCAGTCCGTGATTCTGCAATCGTTGAGAGAAAGTTTCACATGAATTTGAACAGCACAGCTGCTCAGTGCCACTGGTCATATCGAACACTGTGCTGTTTCTGTATAACCAATGTAAGTGTAACGTAACTTCGAAGGCACTTTCACGTAACAAATTTTTCCTTGCAAAAATAATAAATATTAGATATTCTGACTGCGTGTCTGTGGTCATATTGTGGACAGCGCAAGGCACGTGTTCCGCATTATATTGTGGTCTGTGGTCAGACCGGCTGAACAATATTTGTCCACATTAGCTCATAAACTTTAAGATTTTAGAAAAATTATTAGTCACAAATTATTTTTCGATTTTTGTTACAATTTGTTTGAATTATTTCTTATTCTAAGAAAACCTTAGCGAAGTAATGCCACGAACGGTCACATGTCTTCATGCAAAGAACCGCTATTCTTGTCAGATTTTAATAATAGTTAAAATTCTCAACATTCGACAAAAAATATAACAAATACCAAATTTCATGAAAATCTATCAATTTTGAGGCGAGTTGTTTTATACGGATGGACAGACGGACACGACGACGTTTACCGCAATTTGGCGAAAGCGCCTAAAACGTAAAAATTAAATTCAAATTTCGTTGCTGGTGGTGTCATTTAACATGACGTTGCACATGATAATACAAGAAGGAAATGATTTGTTAACAACTTACGATGCCAGTTACATTTCGTTGTTCCTCTTGTAACCCATAAGGAATACTTGGATTGCAATTTAAAGGTAGTATTGTAAAACGTGTAATTTTACTTGCCCAATATTTCGGACAAATTAATTTCTAATTAATGCTGGTCAGTAATTTATATTTAAATGTGTGTCCTTTCACAGAAAATAAATAAAGCTTCCTACTTATTTAGTTGACAGAATGCAGAGCAGGTATTGTATTTGCACATATGCGGGAGGATAATATTAAAATGTAACTTGAAGAAATAGCTTGTATGGGAGTTGAGTGCATTGAAATTATTTTGATCGAAAATCTTATAAAAATCCATCAGTCGCAAAATTTGGTAAACGAACCATGAACATCTTGACTACAGGCCGTAATGTTACAGTTCTTCTGCACGGCATGTCCATCGATCCATGCCACCTGTTGTGAAACAATCACAGCTCACTGTTGTATCTAGTGTCCTCCGATGTGTCTAAGGAGCACTTCGAAAGGCGCGGAACCGCTCACACCACAACACATCATATCATTTCACATTACAGTATAACACATCATATCACACCTCACCATACCACATATCACACCACACCACATCACATCACACCACATCACATCACACCACATCACATCATATCACACCACATCACACCATATCAAACCACATCACACATCACACATCACACGACACCACACACCACACACATCACATCACATCACACATCACACCACATCACATCACACATCACGTCACACCACGTCATACCACATCACACATCACATCACATCATATCACACTACATACCAACCACCAAATTCTGTGACATAAAACACAATGCCTGTTTTTTGTGCCATACAAGTGTACAGATGTGCATGTGGAAACATCGGGAGTTGCTTCATTCATTCAAACAAAAATGTGTAGGACTAAAGATCAAAATAGCCATTCAGTATGTACATGTACCTGCAGGATAACGAGATGAAACTGTAGCAAATGTACGGTGTAATTCTGTTTATTATAAGAAGATACGTGATACATAAATTCGGATAAGTTTGTAAACCTGGGTTAATTTTTGCATGATAGTGTTCTGAAAATGACAGTAATGTAACGAAACGCATAAAGGAAGGTGAAGGATGAAAATGTATTTAAAAAATTGCGTTTGACTGAATGTATAAATTGTTTATAATTTTAGTCTAAAGCTTGGGGTTTTTATTAGGCAGGAGCCCAAATCTATACGTTGTTGTAAAGAATGTTTAGGTACAGGGTTAACATGCAGTGCAATATTTAGCCTGTACATAGCCTGTACCTCGCTGTAGTCACAAAACGGAACGCACTGCTGCTCAGTGCGTGGTGTCTGTCTAAACTGCTGACTGCTGACTGCTTTTGTATTGAACTGTCCGGAGATGCTGAGTTCAAAGCGTCGCTCGCGGACGACTTTGACCAAATTATGAAACACTGAGATTTTGTATCGGGAAGAGCGATGCATGTAGAGTGCTGGAACTGCATGAGAGTTAGGTTCTTCGGATTCCCAGTTTGTACAAGACTTTTAAAGCATTAAATATGCGGTGTAACGTTTATTTATATCTGTTCGTTATGCCGTGCTATTGCCAACAGTCCAGTGCCCAACAACAAACGTTTCTGATAACAACATACAGCACCGGTACATTTCAGTGCTGCTGTTGTGATCACAAATTGTGCTGGTGTATTGTTTTAGAGGAAGTGTTTAATGCACAGAAATGTACGTGTGGAGTGTTGAGAGAAAGTTACTGCCCAATGATATTGGTTGAAAACATAAATTGTTAAGTTTTATGTGTGACGTCCACAATAAATATGTTCAACTTTTGTTGCTGAGTGCATACAGAGCAGCTGAATTACGTGTGAATATGATTAATAGTAATATTGAAATGAACATTGGTGAAATGGCGTTTGTGACTAGCGGACTGAATTTGATCAACAGATAATCTTACAATCACAGTTATCAGACACGATATTGGGTACAAAACGATAAATATCTTGAGCAGTTGATTTAGTTCTGACAGACCGCTCTGCACATACACCGTTGGTTACCTTCTTATGTTCAATTATGCAACCCTCACAACACATCGCTGTACACCTAAAAACCACCTCACAATTCTACGGAGTACTTCACATATACCGTAACCACCGTCATCCTGATACTGAATGAAAGCAATGTAATAATCCCATGCACAAACACCGCAATGAAACAGAATTGCGAAATCAAAAAAAGGGTCTATACCTGTACGAATACCCGTAGAAGTAAAATAGGTAAAGGAATAAAGAAAAATCTACAACCCAAAAATCACATGTAACTGTAGAATATCAATAAAACTGTGACGTTTGTACAGAGTATAATTGTATTGGGTTTAACAAGAAACACACACACACACACATATGTATGTATATATATATATATATATACACATACGTATATACATATATACACACTTATGTGAAATTGAATATATGACTCACTTGAATTTATTTACTAGTAGGCTTTGAGGATATCAATATAAATTGAATACATAAATACACTGTATGTTGAAAATGTAGTGAAATTGGTGCATTTGGTTGTACCTGTAAACTGTATAATTTATAGGGGTTATGTTATGGAAATTACTCCGAGACTGTGAGAGAGACTAAAAACAACATCAGACATTAAGTTTAAAAAGCAACAAGGATGAAGTGATAGTACTTAGTAATAATATTGAAATTAAGTCCCGCTTTAATAGTATCATAAAAATTTGATATTTAAATAGAATATATAAGGAATATTTGTAAATTTCATTTTATTGCAGGAAGTAATCTGAAGTTGTCTTCTAAAGGAATGAGATATGGCAGTTCCTATATTTACCTTCTGCACACTTAGTGTGAATTATTTTAAAGCTACACAATTTATATTAATATAACTCTATGTTACAAGATGCAAATTTGTAAGAAACACATGTGTTAGTTGTAACTGAAAAGATAACGAGAGTGAATAAATTTCAGTGTCTTCCTGTCAGTTGGAGTTTAGTAAGATGGCTATTCGTTTAGCAACAGCAGGTTAAGTGGCCTGTTAGTTAATTTATGGACGCAAACCTGATATGGCAGAGCACTGCGGGATTGATACAAGAATTTATTAAAAGCAAGCGTGTTGAGCCCAGATGCACGGACAGTGAACTGTAATTATTTTCAGGAATAATTCTGAAAATTTTTACTGCAGAAATTTTAGGTTTTACGGTGCAATTTATATAGGTTCAGTAGACGTGATAAGGCACATAGCTGATCATAAAACAACAGTCAGTCCAACCACAATAACTGCAGTATTTCTGCATGTTTTCGTTTGAGTATTTTGTGTCTACTGAGATTTAGAACAAATACACCGTGTGCCATATTGAAATCAGTGTAACTAGCGGTGCCTGCAGTAACTGCTCTGTTTTGGAGGGCCACTCACTGCGTCAAATGTGCAGAGGGCGGTCCATCTACTGGCAGCGGTTTCAAGAATTCTGTCTGGGTCGAGCCAAGGGGTTCAGTAAACAGTCACTGAAGTACCTAAGTACACTAACTGCTCAAATGTCGAGACGTGCGAATCTTTAGACTCTAACAAAAAATAATTCCTATTGTTTGAAATAGTCTAATCGCACCTTCATTATACACAAACCAATTAAATGGTGTCTTCAGTGGATGGTGCCTGCGTGACGAGACATTGACTTATCGGAGTTGATTGCTAACTGCTGCTTAAAAAAGTACTGTTCTTTACTGAGGAGCAAAGCTTCTTCCTTGACGGAGTAAGTTTGTTATTCGGTCGAAGTTTGCGGAAAAAGAAAGTACATCCTAGCGACTGTCAAAAACACCTTGGAAATTGCTGTAGTATTAATCAATTCTGAAATATATCTGAACAGTCTGCTTATGTGTTTTGCTAGTTTCTTCAAAGTCTCCATAGCCTTGACCAGTTGTTTCTGTTCCCAGTGTCGGTGGAGAGCCTTGATAAAAAAAAGTGGTCATTATTTATATTTCTGTATAGAGAAACTTCATGTTTGCAAGGGATCACACAACAGTAGCGCCTACGGTATGACGTGACTGAGAGAGAAGTCACGTGTTAATTGTGATAATTACAATTTATGTAAAGATAAGTTCTTTCTTATACATAAGTTGCAGTGCATTATATCTACAGCCTAATGCTAGTGACGTGGTTTACAGTGCTTGTTAAACACTGCTGTACACAGATTTGTGACTGGGACTGCAGAAAGTAATTACAAACATTATATACCCGTTTCCATTTGAACAATATTCTGTGCTGTTTAGCAGCACTCTAACAACCTACAAGTTACACTCCCAAAGCCAGTGTGGAACAGAACTGCGTTAGAGTATTGAAGGAAATTCAGTTGTCATCACACCGCTGTTTCGTTCCTTTACCCTAATTTGTGTGTTCAGAGCACAAAACAACAAAAGTAATTATATGTACTTACAGGTGATGGCTCAGTGTAACTAGAGACCGCGAAATTGAACAACACAGACTCTCGGTACGTGACCGCAGTGTGTCTTGAGCAGGAAAACACAGATATATATAAACGCCCGTCAATGCGGAAAACCTGTATGGGCAAGAGTTTTGATAAATTTAAGGACACTACGTCATTGCAAAAAATGCTGTCGACCTTCTATACAAGTTTCTGGTGATGTTACTTCAGCAGCAATGCTGGAAATTTGCGTCTGCCAGAAGAAATTTCGGCACATTATGGTTCCGAAAATTGTGGTGTCAAAATACAGCATTTCGCAAAATTTGAAACACATCAGCGGGTTTATTACATTGCGAAATGCGTGTGCGCTTATTGGGTTGGAGTGACCATGGACTGTGACTTGACAATACACAAAGTTGGGGTGTTGTTATGTACAGAACAACTGCATTTGATCTCCTATTAGCTAAATGTTTTCCAACAAATATACTGTAAAAGTTAATTAAATACATTTTGAAGTAATTTTTTCACTCCTACCGCTATCAGCAATTAGCATTATTTTAATACACTCACTCAACTCCTGGTCCCCCCACGCTCTCTCATTACAGTTCCCTCTAATTTTCCCTTCTGTTTCTGATATGTCGTCACATGATGGAGGAATAAAGTTCGTGATTACCCAAGAGCCATCGAAAATTCTCACAAAATTTGGCGTTATCCTTAAGGCTGCATCTGAGATTGGTTCACACATTTACAAAACTTCTTCATTCACTCCAGGTTTCCATCCTGTGAATACTAAGTGTCTTCTTGTTTCCTTTTTGCAGCTTTCTTCTTCAGTGTGAGGATAGCTAGCGTTATTTTGTATTAACAATTTTTTGTTATTTGGTTGTTACTCCACTGTATTGCTTAATATTTTACTGAAGAATTCAGGGCGGTTGTCATTAAACATTAGGTCCACCTGTGTAAACCCAGTTGAACCAGATAAATTGTTATTTAATGGTGATTCTCCATTCACTCAACCACCGTTGAAGGTCGTTGAGATATGACTCCAGGTAGCTGACGAGCAGCGTCTGCTTGTGGGACATGGCTATGATGGCCGTGTCGTCCGCGTAGAGGGCCAACACGACGTGGTGCGAGTGTGAGGGCATGTTGTTGACATACAGACTAAAGAAGACGAAGGAGAAGAATCCACCCTGCCCTCATACCACGGCGATGACATGGTGGGCTGGAAGTTTGCCTAGAACTCCCGTCTCTGAAGGTATAATGAGATTGTATGGACTATGTAAGACGGGAAGTTTAGGAGCGTTATCTAACGATACGTTATCGAAAACTTTGGCCACGTCGAGGAAAACGGCGCCTGTTAGCCTCTTTTCGCAAATGTTTCAGGTTATTCTCTCGAAGAGGCCGGCCAACTGCAAGGACGTGTTATGCCTGGGTCGAAACCCAAACTGCTCGTCTCGCATCAGCTCGCAATCGCTTACTTCATATAAGATTCTGGTTAGCAGGATCTTTTCAAATATTTTATCAATCGTGTCCAAGAGACTATTGGGCTGACTGGATGAGGGGTGTGCTAGATTCAGCTTCATACAGTCTGGAAGCTGGCCTTTCAAATACTGTGCTACAGCTGTTCTGCCTGGTCTGCAATTGGTCGGTTGGTAGATTTGTGGTTGTAGTCCCCAGGGCCGCTTTGCTAGAGCAGATCTTCAAGTCTGACACCGTGGCACGTCCCAGACTTTCGTCGTTTGCTTTGGTGCAAGCCGTTGTTTGGCTCAGTGAAGGAAGCGGTGAATGAGAACAGACAGGAAGGAGAGGTGCTGTGATGTCAAGCGGCCATTGCCTGGTTCGGGGCGAGGAACAGAGACTGGCGAGATAGTGATAGAGGGGGCTGTTGTGAGGTAAAGTCATTACTAATTATGTGCGGTGTTCCAACAGGGTAATTTAAAATTACAATCTTCTGGGAAGTGACACCATATTCCTGGGCGAGTGGTTCATGAAGTTTTGAAGGAATACACTGCCTTCATGCCCAATTGATGAGTTTTTCTGTCAACAAGATCCCTTCAGGATGAAGCCAATGTCCAACTTCCGAATGCATAGGGGCCAATTCCTGCACTTGAAACAGTTTTAACATCTCAGAAGACATAAATCCTCATATGCATGCTTTATAATTTATCAAGAAACAATTATAAGCTCTATCTAACACATTCATAACCCAAGGGTCTACTCAGAAGTTGGAAAACAACTGAACAACACATTTCACTGAATATTCAAGTCTTCTGGTATGTGATGCTTTGTCACCAGGTAAGTACCTTCCAAAGTATTGTATTGCTTTCATTTTCGGAGGCAGGCAGTCAAAGTGTGCCTTCTGTTGCAGTGCTTCACACTATGAACAGGCACTACAGTTCTCCAAAACTTGCACAATGACAGTGTCGCTTCTCATAAGATTTGAATCTTCATTCACACCGCTATGCAAACCTCAAATCTGGCATCACATTTTGCACTAACATCATGTTACCAATATTATGTGAAAATATACATGATAATTTAAAGTTCTCCACTTGGTACTGTTTTAATATGCAGTTCTATTTATACACGGTATTTTTTGTACACAATTTTTTTTCTGTCATATATAGTATGAGTTGTTCTCATATACTTCTCTGTGGATACGGTGGCCAGGGCACGAATCTAACCGTACACCTCCATCTGTCCAGAACAAAAATGAATGTAGCAATACTCAAATCCACCTGAATGCAGTCACGATGTGCACTGGCCCAACACTACCTTTCTAATTTCAACTTATTACACAGTAAAATCTCAAATGACAAAGAGCTATTGTAGTGCTCCGTGCAAAAATAATTCTGAAATAATTCTATTACTGATAACATTTTACTGCACAATGGAACATCAACAGCTTATATATACAATATTACTGCATGGTGCTTTTCTTGTTTATTCAACAGATGGAGACATGATGTTCCTGTGTGTCAGTATAAACTAATATACAGTGACATGGTGATCACTAGTCAAACACTGGAGTTTGGGAGGGCAACTACAGTACAGGGTATAACCATGTTGGGTAAACTTCTTACAGGAAAAACAGGGTGTTGATACTGCTTCATTAAACAAAGAGCCCCACTGCTACACCTTAATTGGAAATGAAAGGCTTCGATAGGTGATAAGCACCATCCTCACAGGAGATTTTTGGAACTGCAAGTTTTAGGTTTGTGGTTAATTTCCCCCCCTTTGTTACAGGATCATCCACATTACATGACTGGTCACCTGTAACTTTTTTTAATTCTCATCCTCTGCCATGGACAGAAGGTCCTGAAATGATGCAATTCATTCCTGGTTATGTTATTAATGTGTGAGGAACAAATCTTGTGCACAACTTCCCTCCCACAAATTCTGCCCCACTACTGTACACATGGCACACTTCACAGTGGAAGGGCGGCCAATTCTGGCACCATCTTTCTTGACCTCCCTACCTGCAAAGAAACAAGCTTAACTTTGGCAAACTTTGGAGACATAGTGCAGTAGAGCTATATGCCTAAGAAACCATTTGCAGTGTTTCCGGAGCATTTTTACAGGCTTTTATGCAGAAAATTTATCATCCTTAAGATGATACAAATTCAAATTTGTGGTACTTCAACAATAAAAGTCTTGATATATGTGCCTGTAGTTTCCACAGATTAAAAAAAAGTACCTTTTTTCCTGCAACTATCTCAATGCCAGCCAGCCCAATGTACACAGTATGTGCTGGTGGTATATATTTGAAATGTCTGTCATTAGGAACCAGATTCAAAGTAATTTGCAATGATGGACAAGAGTTGGGTAAATAAAAGGCTTGTGTGAACTTTACATCTGGTGAGTGGGCAATTCCAAATACAAAGCACTTTTATTTGCTTGTGCTGGCGAAAGACACTTCATTCCATCCGAGTTGATGGTAGCTAGCAAGAAGACTGTATGCTGTAGTGTACTGTTGGTATTGTAATGCTGTGCATCTGCCCAAAGAAGGTTCTTGTGTTCAAAATCTGTGGTAGGAATATTATCCTCACTCAGTGAGTAAACACAGGTTCAATTTAAATTTTACAAACACTGAATTCATATTCCTTTCATATGAAAGTTTGTCTCGGAATGTCTGAATGCATAAGAGCTCATATCTAAAAACAGTCATCTCTACAAGCAATATACAGCAATGCAATCTACCTCAAAACTACACATGTCTCAATTAAAACTTACTTAAATTTAACAATCTGGGGAGATTTGAGACTTGGGTTTCCAAATCTTCATGTCAGGTGTTGTTCACGTGGTGGCTACTGACATGAAGTAATGATCTCTGTTAGTTCTGATATCCTGAACAAACTACCTCAAACTGCTCTACGTACCTGACACATTTTCTTTCCACCCATCCCTTCAACATCCACCTGCATCAAGCCAATCACTCTGAAGCTGAATGCGGTATATTCCTGTGAAACACTGTAACTAACAACGCCCATTATGCAATGAAGAAACCAAAAATACAATCACCATAATGAATTTTATTTTAATTTTTGTTCTTTTTAACAAATATTTTAAGTGACATACTTTTGTTTTCTAACTGCCATTAATTTCAGCATTTCACTGTGTTACAATTGCAAGCACAGCACTCATTTTCCCATGCATACTGAAGATGCAAGACTTCAGAAGGAATGGTGAATTGAATGTCCTGAATTCAGTCCAGCCACCAACACCAATCAAATACATGTATTGGACCCTTAAAGCTGCTGTAAAATAATCATACAAAAAAATAATTAATTTGATCAAGGAGTGAACAAATTTGCCTACATTACAAATAATACCTGCAGCTTTGAAGAAAGAAAAAATATTTCAATATAGACCTTGGGCATCTCCCACCCAACTTCATCATCATAACAGTAAACTGTAAAGCTGTTCCTCCCCATATGTGCCAATGTCATGAGCACAAGCAGAGTTTACCTTTATCTTTATTGGCTGTGTTCATGTAAAATAAAAGTACACAACATAGTAGTCTGTGCAATGGCCAAACAAAGGATCAGGAATCAATCCATGACACAACATAATGTAATTTTGTAGCCAGATGAAAGGAGGGAGTAGTAAAGCTAGCAGATGCCAAGGCAATAACAGAATGTATTGTATTCATATGTATTGTGTTGCCATTCACTATAGTCACCAGAAACAGTCACTTCCATTCACAAATGTGTCATATATTACAAATGTGGAACCATCCAGAGTATCTGTATGTGGAAGAAGAAGATTGTTATGAAGTGACTGGTGTTTGGGAGGAAGAATACAAGTTGCAACACGAAGGTGGAAACTGAAGGTGAATGAGATTGTGTGCAAACAGTAGAATTAATTACCATTTAACACGTGCAGACAGCAGTCCTAATTAGCTTGTAATGTGTGCAAACAGTAGGCTTTAATATTTGTAACATGTGCAGAGAACAGTCCTAACTAGCTTGTAAATGTACAAACAGTAGGATTTATAATCTTCTAACATGTGCAGACTGTAGTCTCAATTAGCTTGTAATGTGTGCAAACAGCAGGTTTTATTATCTTGTAACATGTGCAGACAGTAATCCTAATATTCTGAACATATTTTGATGCCCAGGCTTTCACTGTACACTCAAAAATAAATAGCTTACAGTCCATCAAATACTAACTTTCCACTTGGAAAAATCTACGTTTCACTCATTAACAATGAACATCGGGCCACCACGACCATGTTTTAAAATTAGGTAAAATACACACACAAACACACAATATAGTACACTCTGTGGGATAGTACAAATGTGCTGTAGTTATTAAAATATGAAATTGTAAAATCTGGTTGTAAAATTATTTTAGGTCTCGCAAAATTGTACGATGGTTAAGTTGAAATATTAAATTGTAAGATAAAATATTTGTTTCATTAATTATCTTACTATTTAACATTTTAAACTAACCATTATACATCTTGACAAGACGTACAATAATTCTACAACAATCAGTTACTATTGTGCAGATTTCATGATTCCATATTGTAATACACAATGTAAACTTCTGGGATCACTCAAAGTGAAACCACATGATGAATATAAATATACATATATTTATTGCAATTTACCTTATTTTAAAATACTGTATTGATGGCCCGGTGGTGGTTATGAATTACAGAAATATGAAGCTGTTAATAAATACAGGTAGGTGTGTTCAGACGGATCATAAACGATGTTTCCAAACACAACGGAAAGTACTGCATTCAATTTCACACTCTGAATTTCATTGTGCTGAATATATTGATGGCAATAGGGTATATAATGGAATGTTGACTGCACATCATAAGAATCATCTCCACATTCTTGAAATCTGCCAGATTGCATAAAGCCTAAGCAAAGCCTGGCTCCGCCTCCCCCAAACGTCCTCCAGTCAACCAAATTCTCTGAACCATCCACAGAGTATCTGCTGCTGACAGGTACCTGCTTCACCTTTTTTCATGAATGCAGAATCCATCATCATTCAAACTTGTCTGTGATTTCTTCCAATAGCCTGAAATCTTTTCGTAACTTCTTTTCTACAACCAGATATTAATGCAAGCCGCAGTCAATAAGTGCTTTAGGCAAGACGAGATATTTCTAACAAGGTAATGCACCACAATGGAACATTATGTGTATTATCCAGTGTATGTGACTGCTGGGAAGTAAAATCGGTCCATAGTGACATCCCAGGCTTCTGAGATAGGACACCATGTCCTGATGTCCATTTTCAGACTATTTCAAGAAATCGACCATACTTCACATAAACAGATCTTTAACACTTCTGTCAGGCTCTCCAACTTACCTATTTATTCATACTGCTCTAAGATTATATTTGTGTGTGTGTGTGTGTGCGCGTGTGTGTGTGTGGAATATAACATGTTAAAAATTACCAACATGTGATGATGTCAAACTTTCAGGTTATATTTCACAAACCCTACATACAAAGAAACTACATTCCTGTAGCAAGCGCTAAAAAAGTATTTAAAAAAGGGCCATCAATACTACTAACCTGTACACATCTTTCTCAAAACATATACATACTTAATTCCTCCATGCAGCAGAGTCCTTCTTGATATGCTACCTGGTTCTGCAGCTAGTCAAGAAATTCCCTGCCCTTTATGGAACTAGAAAGTTCATCACCGTATTCACAAGTGCCCACCATCTGTCTCTATCCTGAGCCAACTCCATCCAGTCTCCACCCCCTTCCACTTCTTGAAGATCCATCTGAATATTATCCTCCCATCTATGTCTAGGTCTCCCCAATGGTTTCTTTCCTTCAGGTTTCCCCACTAGAACCCTATGCACATAT
>Ga0123355_10009070_pt1 | contig 15081 bp, 12 predicted proteins | sample TergutEmb28metaG_3_FD_89872 | JGI IMG/M metagenome (GOLD analysis project Ga0123355, IMG submission 89872) | Embiratermes neotenicus P1 segment gut microbial communities from Petit-Saut dam, French Guiana - Emb289 P1 | ecosystem: Host-associated > Arthropoda: Insects > Digestive system > Gut ...
ACAACAGAAGAATTTAGCCGGCGAATTAGCATTGTTTCTCTTGGGTAAACTGGCCGCCCCTCAAAGTGAAGAAGTGAAACGAGTAGCCAGCACATTTAACACAAGTTTTGAAGCGTTCAAGGACGATAAGGAGGTGAAGAACGCCATGACGATTGCAGAAAAACACCGGAATGAGGGTTGGGTAGATGGTAAGGAGGAAGGTCTTGCCGAAGGTCTTGCCGAAGGTCTTGCCGAAGGCCTTGTGAAAGGCAAAAACGAAGGAAGAGAAGAAGGAGCCCTAAAAATTGTAGAACTCATAAAAAGCGGTCTTTCGCCGGACGAGGCACTACGTAAATGGAGCGAAGAGAATAAAATACTGGTTCATAGCCATGCATAACAAATTAAAACGAGGCTGTCTCAGGTTTTACCATGGCAGCCTCGTTTTAAGTGGCTATGAACTTGTACCTGTGGATTGCGCAATATTTCCCCGCACTTTGGTAGGCAATAATTTAGTTTTTGTTATAAGGCCGATACACCAGTAATTAATCTAAAGAAGGGGCCTTTGCTGCACCCTAGTATTTAACAGCCGCGCAGGTAAAACGTCGCGGTTGTTTTATGTTTTAATAAATTTTTTTAACAATATTTGGAATAACAGGTTTTACTTTTTATATCCCAGGCAATACTATGCCTATATATTCATTAGTGCTTGCTATTAAGCCTGTAATTTAACCGTAAAATAATTGCAATATTTTCGTAATTAGCACTTGCCAATTTGTTAAATTTAGGATAGTTTATAAATATCCAGAAAATACATCAACACGGTGTTCTGGAAATAATATACTATTGCACATATAAGGAGTGAGTTTGTAGTGGGTCTAACAGTTTTTTCTGCATCAAGTGGTTTGATGTTGCGCTTTAGGCGCGTGGTGACCGTTTTGGTCGCATTTGTTTTATTATTTAGCTACGGCGCATTTGCTTTTGGCTATGCCATTGCTGAAGGCGAGTATGAAGACGAAAATATTACAGACATTAGCCCTACTTACGAGACAATTGCCCCGCTTTTCGGTGGATGGCCCCCGTCCTCGCCTCTAGTCTTCGGTGAAGGGCCTTGGCCTGGTAGAAATGTAGAAGTGCGAATCAGGATTAACCAAAGGTATCATCTTGACACCTGGCTGCTTGCGCATCAACCAAGTGTTATGCGTACCCGGTTGGGCAATTTGCCTGTTATGGCGGGATTCTTTTTGGAAAGAGGTTGGAGTGGGCAAAGAAGCACAGCGGCACCCCCTTTTATTTGGACATCTGGACTAACGCCTTCTCCTGTTAGTATATCAGAGGGCAATATGAACACACCATCTCTCTCGCCTAGCACTTCATGGTTACATCAAAGCTACATCCCGTTTAGCAGATATTACCCTATATATTTATATATGGGCAGCTATCACGATGTAACCGGATGGATTGCGCCTTCGTTTAGATCCGTGCAAATTGGGATGGACAATATTCACTTAAACTACGGCCCTATGAGCGTAACCGCTACGCCGCCCCCACCAACTTCTTTAACAAGAGCGGTCACTGGCAATTTTACTGATACGGACTTTGTGGGGCATGTGATTGTGGAAAACTTATTCTCACCCCTATTCGAAACAGTTGGGCCACTGCAATTTAAATTGCCATATGGGGGGGATTTCGCTTTTGCCTCCACACCTCAAATACCCAACTCAACACTTATTTTTCCAGCTAACGATTATCACATCTATACTAATTTTATGGGTCCGGCTTTCTGTATGCATCTATGGGAGAGCGTTCCCGGCCGCTATCAAATTGTAACATTGCCCATAATCCCAAGTGCAACCCTTGGCGCTGGTACGCATTCAACTGTCGTTACGGCATATCAGCGAGGATATGTATACGAGTATATGGGCGGCGGGGATTATCATTTCCAGTGGCATAACGCATTTCCGTTACCAGACCACCGTGTTCATTTATTTAACGGGGGGCCACTATTAGAGCATAGAAATAACTTTACCGTAACATTTGTAGTAATGCGCCAGGCAGCAGGGGTCACAGTTCATGACCCATACAGCCCACACCGCAATTCTACTGTGCATGTTTACGACTACTACCATCACGACTATGTGGCCAACTATATAAACAAAACATTGGATTACAATATTTCTCAAGCAGACGATATGGGGCTGGATCACGAATTTCTTCCCCAAAGCAATGCTTATGGCAACTACGTAAGGATAACAGTACCTCCACCACGTTATACATTCTTTGGCGATACCCAAGCCGAACTTGATAACCTAGTAATCAACCCCCCTCCCGGCTATGAACTTGTACCTGTAGATTGCGCAATATTTCCCCGCACTTTGGTAGGCAATAATTTAGTTTTTGTTATAAGGCCGATACACCAGTAATTAATCTAAAGAAGGGGCCCTTGCTGCACCCTAGTATTTAACAGCTGCGCAGGTAAAACGTCGTGGCTGTTTTATGTTTCAATAAATTTAACAATATTTGGAATAAAAGGTTTCGCTTTTTATATCCCAGGCAATACTATGCCTATATATGCATTAGTGCTTGCTATTAAGCCTGTAATGTAACCGTAAAATAATTGCAATATTTTCGTAATTAGCACTTGCCAATTTGTAAAATTTAGGATAGATTATAAATGTCCAGTAAAATACACCAGCAAGGCGTGCTGGAAATAATATACTATTACACATATAAGGAGTGAGTTTGTAGTGGATTTAACAGTTTTTTCTGCATCAAATAGTTTGATGTTGCGCTTTAGGCGCGTGGTGGCCATTTTGGTCGCATTTGTTTTATTGTTTAGCAGTGTTGCGTTTGCCTTTGATTATATTTATAACGAAGGCGGGAACGAGGAGTACGAGTATACCTACGTCGAAGACGATGATGACGAGAGTGAGTATACTTACGCCGATGATGAGGACAACGAGTACGAGTACGCTTATAACGAAGATGAGGATGACGAATATGAATACGAAAGTATTACCGTCACCGTCCCTACTTATGTGCCGATAATGCCGCTCTTTAGCCATGCTGACGGGCCGTATCCTTTAAGGAATGTTGAGTTGCAATTTAGAACTAACTTTCAGCCATCGGTATCCCCAAACCGTTTTTTCTTTAGGGTTGAAACAGGCGCTCCAACAGGCGTTAGAGTTGGTACCGACAATGGGTATGGGTTTCCAGTAGAAGGCTTACCCGTTCGCTCTGGGTACATTTTGCATCAATGGGGGGACGGAATAAGAGAAGCATCAATGCCTCCGACTGATGGGGCTCCTGGCCTTACACTCATTCCGTCTGCAATGCCAGGTGATGTTAACGTTCCTGATATTCAGCCTACCACTGCATGGTTGTCCTCAACTACCCCACCTAGCTACTATTACTACGATATGTATATATTCCTAGGTGCGCAACCCGATACGACTGGATTCATAATAGCTGAGTTTATGTCCATTCAGATAGGGATGCCCAACATTCATTTAAACTACGGCCATCTAGGCGCAAGCGCAACACCGCCCCCCTTAACGTCTCAAGCTAGGGCTGTTGTTGGCTATAATCCCGCAGACTGGGCTATGGATACTTTTGTTGAAAACCTAATGGTGGGCTCAACAATTGCGCCGCTGCAATTCAAATTGTACGATGAAGGGGATTATTTCGCTTTTAACCCAATGGCAGGTGTAAGTCTGGAAAGCGATTACCACATTTATGCAGATGGCTTTGTTCTTCCGTCATTTCCCTATGTATATATGTCCATAATCCCAAGGCCGGGCCTTGGTGCCGGTACACATACAACTAAGGTTACAGCACACCAACGGGGACATTATTACGGTTCTACAAGCAGCGGTTCCATTGATTTTATTTGGCATGATGCTTTGTTATTGGGTGAGACTCAACTCTTTGGTTTGCCTCATAGAAACCGCTTTTATGTGGAATTCGTAGTAATGCGCCCGGCATCAGAAGTTGATGTTCATATACCGCGTGGCCCAGATCGCAGTTCAACTGTACATGTTACCGACTACTACCAAAACGACACAGATAATTACCTGGAATACACATTCAGCTTTCCCGATGACCCAGCGCTGGATTACGAAGTTCTCACTGTCCCACCACCCAACAATTACGGCAGCTATTTAAGGTTAACAGTACCGCCGCCAAGGTACACATTCTTTGGCGATGACCCAAGCGACCTAGACGACAATATCCATAAAATTGATATTCACCCCCCCAGAGGGTTTGAATATGTAATAGGTTCCCGTGATATAGACAATAATGGCAACCTAGTTTTCGATTTAAGGCCGATAGCTATAGTGTACCCAGTAACATTTGACCCAAACGGCGGCCTAATAAATAACAGCACGGACAGCGTGACTAACGACTTTACAGAAAATAACGCAATAGGAGTCACCAATGTCCCCACCCCGGAAAGAGAGAACTATAAGTTTCTTGGCTGGATACGTGACGGAGTAACCAACCCGCCACTATTAGATGAAGCGGATGTAGGCGGCACCATAGTAACCGGGCCAAAAACCTTTATTGCCCAGTGGGTACGGCTGTACCCCGTTATATTCGTACTTAACGGCGGTCAAGTAGGTAGCAGCCTGGCAAACGTAGGTACCAACCTTCCGCTGGGTTCTGACATTGGGTACGACAATGTACCCGTACCAACAAGGGCAGGCTATGACTTTACCGGCTGGATACTTACTAACGATACCACCCTCCGCAGCAGGGAAGATGTAGGCTATACAGAAGTAACCGGCATTATGGTATTTACAGCCCAGTGGGTACCACGGCGATACCCCGTAACATTTGACCCAAACGGCGGCTTAATAAATAACAGCACGGCCAGCGCAACATTCGACTTTCCGCTAAGCCACCCAATAGGAACCGCCAATGTCCCCATCCCGGAAAGAGCCGGTTATTATTTTCTTGGCTGGATACGTGACGGCGTAGTCGACCCGCCGCTGCTAAACAGGGCGGCTGTGGGCGGCACCAATGTAACCGGGCCAAAAACTTTTATTGCCCAGTGGGTACGCATGTACCTGGTTACATTCGTCCTTAACGGCGGCGAAGTTGGCGGCAGCCAGGCAGACATATACGGCTATGTTAGGGTGGGCAATGAAATAGGGTATGTTAACGTGCCCGTACCTGTAAGGGTTGGTTATAGCTTTACCGGCTGGATACTTACCGGCGAAACCAGCTACCTAACCAGGGAAGATGTAGGCTATACCGTAGTTACCGGCGATAAAATATTTACAGCACAGTGGGAGCCGCGGCTGTACCCCGTTACATTCGTGCTTAACGGCGGCGAAGTAGGCGGCAGCCAGGCAAATATATCTGACGACTTTCAGCATGGCATTGAAATAGGGCTTGCGAATGTGCCCGTACCAACAAGGGAAGGTTATGGCTTTACCGGCTGGGTACTTGCCGGCGAAACAAACCACCGCACCAGAGAAAATGTAGGCAGCACCACAGTAACCGGCGCTATGACATTTACGGCACAGTGGGCACGGCTATACCCCGTTACTTTCGTGCTTAATGGCGGGGAAGTGGGCGGCAGCCAGGCAAACATATCCGGCGACTTTCCGCTGGGCTCTACAATAGGGATTGCCAATGTGCCCGAACCAACAAGGGAAGGTTATGGCTTTACCGGTTGGGTGCTTAATAACGAAACCAACCACCGCACCAGGGAAAATGTAGGCACTGCCACAGTAACCGGTGCAATGACATTTACCGCACAATGGGTACGGCTGTACACTGTTACATTCGTGCTTAATGGCGGCGAAGTTGGCGGCAGCCAGGCAAACATATCCAGCGACTTTCCGCTGGGCTCTACAATAGGGCTTGCCAATGTGCCTGAGCCAACAAGGGCAGGTTATAACTTTACCGGCTGGGTGCTTACCGGCGAAACCAGCCACCGCACAAGGGAAAATGTAGGCACTGCCACAGTAACCGGTGCTATGACATTTACGGCACAGTGGGCACTGCAAGTCGGACCATCACCTTCGCCGCTGCCCTCGCCATCACCATCACCTTCGCCACTACCCTCGCCATCACCGGCGCCTTCTCCCCAACCACCGCCACCAACAGGCGGAGGCGGCTCGGGGCCAATCGCTCCACCAGTGCCAAGCCCCACGCCATCTCCAACACCAAGCCCCACGCCAACACCAAGCCCAACCCCTCCACCTCCGCCCCCAATATACGACTACGACGAAGTGCACTATGCATTTATGATTGGGTTTGAAGACGGCAATATTAGGCCAACGGCATATATCACAAGGGCGCAGCTTATCACAATGCTTTTCCGCCTAATGTCACAGGAAGAAAGGGAAAATTACTGGTCACAAGATAATTCCTTCCATGATGTGCGGCTTGCACATTGGTTCAACAACCCTATTTCTACGGCGTATAATGCCGGCGTTGCGCAAGGGCTGCCATGCGGTAATTTCCAACCGGACCGCCCCATTACAAACGCCGAAATGGCCGCTGCACTGGTAAGGCGTTTTTATGGAACACCACAGCCGGGTCCAACACGTTTTACAGACATATCCGGGCATTGGGCGGAACTTTACATTATAACCGCCGACCGTATGGGCTGGATAACAAGACCGGCAGACCCGCAAGGACGGTTCTTCCCAAATGCGGCAATACAAAGGGCAGAGGTTGCAGGTATGGTTAACCGCAGCCTGGGCCGGATTCCGGAAAGCACAGATGACTTACACATAAACATGAGAATATGGGCAGATAACAAAGACCCATATGCGTGGTATTTCATCTATATTCAAGAGGCAACAATAACCCATAAAACCAAACGCAGCCCCAACAATACCGAAACATGGATTGAGATAATATATCCGGATCCACCATGGCATGTACTGGAGCGCCCGGATTCCCTGCCGGATGATTTGTACCAGTATTGGACTTGGTAATTGCGTAGTTTTGCGCCTGATACACGTAAGGGCAGTATGTAAAATATTTTACCTCCAATAACAAAAGCCATTGCAAACGAAGTACGTTTGCAATGGCTTTAATTTTGGCTAGGAAACTGCTATAAAAACAAATTGACATTGTGTAATTTATAAATTACAATGACGTTATGGTTACTATTGATAAAACAGATATTTTCCTAAAGTGGCTTAAAAAGTTAAAAGACCGCCGTGCCAAAGCAATTATAGCCAATCACATCGACAGGATGGAAGATGGTAACTTTGGCACTTTTGAGCCTGTGGGTGATGGTGTTTACGAAAAGAAAATAAATTATGGCCCAGGTTATCGGTTATATAGCGATTTTGTTTGAAATTGGGCTTCAGGCTGCGCCGGAAAATGCATTGAAGCGTTGCATTTTCCGGCTTGCTTCAGCCCATTTCAAATCAAAACGCCTATATTACTGCAAGATGGGAGAATCGTGGATGTTGCTACTCTGTGGCGGCGATAAATCCAATCAACAAACCGACACTGACCAGGCAAAGGAAATGAAGAAGGGATTAAAATGACTACTGATACTAAAATTAGCCGCTGGGACACTACCGAAATATTAGAATCTCAAGAGGACATAGACATTTACCTTGAGGTTGCTTTTGAGAGCAATGACCCTAAACAAATAGCGAAAGCCCTTGGAAATGTTGCCCGTGCGCAAGGCATGTTAAATATTGCAAAACAAACTGGCCTAGCTAGGGAACATCTATACCATAGCCTGGGTGAGAATGGCAATCCAACTTTGCACACTCTTACTGCTATTGTTGATACACTTGGCTACCAGCTAAAAATCATGCCCAAAGTGCGTGATATAGCGAATTAATTCGAAATCAGTCCCGCCAATCGCCGAAAAAGCATTGAGTCGTTCGCTATTGTGGAGTGGTTGACTAAAGACTAATTTAATCTGTGAAAAAGGGACTGTTGCAAAACCCTCCTGCGCCGTCAACATAAAAGCGCTGAGGAACGTAATGACGAAGCAATCCAACAAACGTAAGGTTCAGGATTGCTTCGCTTCGCTCAACGCTTTTATGTTGACGGCAAAATGGATTTCCGTGGGAAACCCGGTTTTGATGATACCGACAAAGGCTTTCAGCCCCCCGGCTCACGCCGCCGCTAAACTTTTTCTACCGAAAGGGTGGCAATAAAATCTATACCTGTTCCCAATATATTAGGCAGGATTACGTCGCCGGTGTGTATTGGAGGGGATACCGTAATATTATGCAGCAGCCTTGCGGCATCCAGCAGTAGGTGCTTTGGAATAGGTTCGCTTGTTTTTACGGGCAGGGCGTTGTTTGCCGCTCCTAGTATGCGTACACTCCCGGAAATGGAACGTCTTGGGTCTGTCTGCTCTTTTTTGGCGTAATTAAACCCCCGGGCGCAGGAATACCCGCTGATTTTTTCACCTTCGGCTTTAAGGGAACAGCCCCATGGGCAAACTACACAGGTGTATTCGTTTATTTGTACTTCGCTCATGCTTCCACCACCTTTATTGTAATGCTGTCGGAATTTTCTATAAACTGCCGGGGTATGCTTACCCGCTCCATTTCCCCTGGAGCCATATGGCCCCGGGCCAGCTTGATTGTTTTGCCTCCGCCGCTTATTTCTATTGCGGCGTTATCGTATTTTGCGCGGATGCGGAAGAAAATATCGCATTTATCTTCGATATCCAAGCCCTTAACGTTTACCTGCCCTTCTATATAGGAAGGGCGTATTTTTTGCGGCACGGTATAGGATATCCCGTCCCCTGGTATTACTTCAACGGTTTTAACGCTATCCGGCCCTTTGAAAAGGGCCGCCGCCCGCCCTGCAACCAAAGCCTCGGCAGAAACAAAGTCTACCAAGTCGTGTACATGAACAACATTTCCTGCGGCAAATATGCCGGGTATGCTGGTTTCGCGGTTTTCGTAAACCACCGGGCCGCCGGTGCGCGGGTCGATCTTAACATCCGCTTCCCGGGACAGTTCGTTCTCCGGGATAAGCCCTACAGACAGCAGCAGTGCGTCGCATTCCCAAAGTTTTTCCGTGCCGGGAATGGGCTTTAAGTCGGGGCCTACTTGTGAAACCCAAACGCCCTCTACCCGGTCCCGTCCTTTAACTGCCGTTACGGTATGGGATAAATACAGGGGTATGCCATAATCGTCCAGGCACTGGACAATATTGCGTTTTAAGCCGCCGGAATAGGGCATAAGTTCAAACACGGCAGGAACGGTTCCCCCTTCCAAAGATATGCGCCGTGCCATTATCAGCCCTATATCCCCGGAGCCAAGTATGCAAACCTTGCGCCCTACCATGTAGCCGTCTACATTAATAAGCCGCTGTGCCGCCCCCGCACTGAAAACCCCAGCCGGACGGTCCCCACCAAGGCCAATGGCCCCGGCGGTGCGCTCGCGGCAGCCCATACACAGCACAATTGCGTTAGCCTGGAGCTGCATATAGCCGTCTTTTGGGTTTATTGCGGTAACGGTTCGGTCTGCGTTTATTGAAAGCACCATGGTATCGGTTTTTATTTCAACCCCTGTGTTTGCCAGCATTTCTAAGGAGCGCTCGGCATATTCTGGCCCGGTTAATTCCTCTTTGAACATATGCAGCCCAAACCCGCTGTGGATACACTGGTTTAATATGCCGCCGGTAATATTGTCGCGCTCAAGTACCAGTACGCGCTTTGCCCCGGCGCCCCGGGCCGCCGCCGCCGAAAACAACCCGGCCGGGCCGCCGCCAATTATTATCACGTCGTATTTCATGCTTGTACCCCCTTTATACCGGTTATGATATACGAGCCCGCCCGGTCTTTTAAAACATCTGTAGGGGCGATACCAAAACGCTTGGATATTAACTCGATAATGCGCGGCGAACAAAAACCGCCCTGGCACCGCCCCATGCCGGCATGGCAACGGCGTTTTATCCCGTCTACGGTGGTGGGGGGTATTGGGGAGTTAAAGGCCTCCAGTATCTCCCCTTCGGTGATGTTTTCGCAGCGGCATACAATCCGCCCGTAGGCGGGGGTTTTGCTTATTAACTGGGCCCGCTGGCTGCTGTTTAGGTATCTGAAACGGGTTACGCTTCTGGTGTCTATAAATTCCTTTTTAGCGGAAAGTTCTATGGCGGGGTTGGATTTTATCAGGCTAATCAATTCCTCGGCTATTGCCGGGGCGGCGGATAGGCCGGGGGATTTTATGCCCGCCAGGTCGTAAAACCCGGCATCGGCTTCCCGTATAATAAAATCGTCGGTATCGGCTACGGCGCGCACACCGGCAAAGTTTCTTATATTGTCCCGAATGTTTAGGCCCGGTACGGATTTTGCCGCGGTTTTCCATACATTATCCAGGCTTTCGGCGTCTGTTGCAGTGTCGCCGGGGCAGTTTACGCTTTCGCTGCTTGGCCCTACCAGCAGGTTGCCGTGAACCGTGGGCGTTACCAGAATCCCCTTGCCAAATTTATTCGGGCACTGGAATATAGTACGGGTTACTGCATTGCCGGCGGTTTTGTCCAGCAGGTAATACTGCCCTCTGCTTGGTAGTATCTTGAAATCGGGTTTTTTTAGAAAGCCGTGGATTTTATCCGCGTAAAGCCCCGCCGCGTTAACAACGGCCTTTGCTTCAAATTCACCTTTGGAGGTGGTAACACAGTAACCACTGGCGGTTTTTTTAATCCCCGTTACTTCTGTGCCAAGATTAAACTCTACACCGTTAAGTGCCGCCGTTTCGGCCAGGGCCACGGCAAAATCCCATGGGGATATAATGGCCGCGCCCGGTGAACTAAGGGCGCAGGTTACTTCTTTTGACAGGCGCGGTTCCAATTCCCGGGCCTTTTCGCCGGATATTATCTCTATTCCAGGGACTTTGTTTTTTACTCCGCTTTCGTACAGCTTTTCTATTATGGCCTTGTCGTCGTTGTTAAAGCCGATAACAAGGGCTCCGTTTTGTTTATATGGTATATCCAGCTTTGCGCATAGTTCCCGTGTTAGTTGGCTTCCCCGTACATTTAGTTTGGCCATTTGTGTACCCGGGGTAGGGTCAAAGCCTGAATGTATTAACCCGCTGTTTGCGCGGGTGGTTTCCCCCGCTATGTCGTTTAGCCTGTCTACGACACTAACCTTTAGGTCATAGCGCGAAAGTTCATAGGCAGCCGCCGCCCCCACAATACCGCATCCTATTATGAGAACATCAATCATAAGACGACCTCCTTAGTAGTTTTCAAGCTGCTGCGCAAATAATCTACGCAGTTATCTACATGGTTGATGCCCTTTGCTATGGCTACCGCCATTTCCTGACATGTGGAGTACCCGCAGTATTTGCAGTCCGTAACACGGTGCTCGTGGGAGGATTTATGCAGGGCATTAAAGGCATCTTCCATTTGATGACGGTCTACGAATATGGGCATGATTTTCCTGGGGGTATACTGCCTGCAGTAGTCTTCCAGTTTCAATTCTTTGTCAAATTGGGTGAAATCCGGCTTTGATTCGCTGTTTGCCGCTTCCTGTGAAACCTTGTGCATTGCCTTGCCGGCAGTTAGTTCCATATCCTCTGTAAGGCAGGCGCCGGGGCCAGTATTGCACCCGCCGGCGCAGCTTAAAATGTCTACCAACAGTGGGCTGTCGCTTCTTGTGTTTACATACTCGTGCAAGAAAGACGAAACACGGGGCTGGCCTTCTATTTTAAAAACCCATGCGTCCTTTACATGCTGTCGCACATTTGCGTACAGGCCGCCGGGGCTTGGGTAAACCGCGCCAAGGCCGTGGGGTGGGTTGTCGTATTCGGCGGGGGGGCTTTTGTGGTAGTCTTCGCCGTTTTCTTCTAAATGTTCCAGTAGCTTTTTGAAGGTGATGTTGTACTTTATTAAGCTTCCCGTATTGGGGTCGTTAAATTCGTCGCTTTTGGCTATGCATGGGGATAGGAAGGCGTAATCACCTGGGATAGCCATATATTTCTTCATATACACTGCGGTGCACATTGCCGGGCTGTGAATGGGTGCAAGGCGGCTTAAAAGTTCCGGCACATAGCGCTCTATATAGCTTACTATTGCGGGGCAGGGCTGGGATATAAGCCCTTTAGCGCTGCTTACGGATATATAGCGCAGGTACGCCCATGTACAAATGTCTGCCCCGAAGGACGTATCATATACCATGTTTACCCCAAGGGATTTTAGATGGCCAAGGAGCCGCTGCCAGCTTTGCACATTGCTTCTAAGCGCAGGGGCGACTATGAGAGAAATATCCTTTCCGGCGCTTATGTCTGAAATAAAACGGGCCGTATCGTCTGTATAGTCCCGGGCGTCGTGGGTACAAACCCTTAAACACTGGCCGCAATTGATGCATTTGGATTCGTCAACGAAGACCTTTCTTGTGCCATCCTTAACCTGTGCGACATTTGCCTCATTACAGGGGCAAACCGAGATGCATAGGTTGCAGCCTACGCAATTGTCGTTTGTGAAAATCTTGTTTGAGTTCATCGGCACTCCTCCTCCTAGGGCTTTAATATGCGTGAAAACCGCCTTAGCCCTGTATCGCGTATAATACACCGCTGTTTAGAACTATACCTCTTGCTTGCTGGGTTGACAAGTGTTGTGCTTTAATTAAAAATGACGGTTTTGTCATTCTCAATTGAAGCATTTTCCGAAGCATTAGCAATTATTATGATGGTCATAATGTTTGTTTTATGTTATAAATTAATGTATATAACAATAAGATTGCGAGGGACCCTACGATGAATTTAGAAAATTACATGACCGAATGGGTAGCGAAAATACGCCAAACTGTAGGAAACGAAAAAGTGCTGCTGGCAACATCCGGCGGGGTTGATTCGACGGTATGTGCGGCACTACTTTCTAAAGCGGTACCCGGCCAGTTAATCTGCGTTTTTGTTGACCATGGTTTTATGCGGCTGGGGGAAGGGGACGCTGTAGAGGCGGCGTTTTCGGATAAGCCGGTGCGCTTTATTAGGGTAAACGGCGAACGGCGCTTCCTGGCAAAAATAGCGGGCGTGTCCGACCCGGAAACAAAGCGCAAGCTTATAGGCGAGGAATTTATACAGGTATTTGAAGAAGAAGCAAAAAAACTGGGGCATATTCCGTTTCTGGCCCAGGGTACGATTAGCCTGGATATAGAAGAATCCAAAAGCGATAAGGGCGCCCCAATAAAAAGCCACCACAATGTAGGCGGCCTGCCGGAGTTAATGGACTTTACCGGGATCATAGAGCCTCTTGCGGGGCTTAACAAAGAGGAAGTGCGGGCAATTGGCAGGATGCTGGGGCTGCCGGCGGCCTTTGTAAACCGCCAGCCCTTCCCGGGGCCGGGGCTTGCTATACGGGTTATTGGTGATGTTACAAAGGCGAAGCTGGATATTTTGCGCCAGGCGGACGCCATACTGCGGGAAGAGTTGGATAAATTAGATGAAAAGCCGGACCAGTATTTTGCCGTGTTAACAAACACTTATTCCGTTGGTGTTAAAAATGAAGCCAGAACCTATGAGCCGGTTGTTGCTATTAGGGCGGTTAATACCGTGAACTTTATGCACTGCGAGTATACTCCCTTGCCGCATAGTGTGCTGGGGCGGGTTTCCGGTAGGATTACCGGGGAAATATTGGGGGTTGGCCGGGTGGTTTATGATATTACTTCTAAGCCGCCTGGGACTGTGGAGTGGGAGTAAACAAACTGGCGTAAAGAATGTTGATTTTACTGGGTTTGTAGCCTGTCGATAACTGCCGTGGCAACAATTTGGCAACATTGCTTATAAATCTATATGAAAAGAGCTAACTGGTTTTGAATTCCGGTTAGTTCTTTTTTTTGTGCCACGCATGGCGAATATCTAGGAGGTGAAAATCCTCTGTGTGGGCTGGTTGTTGCCAAGCACTAGCAGAAGGCAAGGGTGTCTTTCGTGAGGAAGAATCTGATGGAAGCCGTATGCAAAGTTCCGCCCCAAGGAACACGAACAACATAAGGCACGTAAGCGGGGTAAGTTTGCACAACAAAACGAAGCCCAATATACGACACGGACGCAAAGCGTGTAAATGGTGTGGGGACATCCGCTACGGCTCTACGCTGGTGTAGTGGTTTATTCTGGTATGTCATGACCGTGGGCATTGCTCACACCCAGCCTCATCCAATGAGCAGAGTGAGTTGACACAAGATAACTTTTATGCATAATATTGATTAGCGAGGGGGATAGTATGCATAACATTCACTTTTACGAAGATAAAGACGGCAATAGTCCAGTATTAGAATATATCGAAGCCCTATCAAAACGAACAGACAAAGACAGCCGCATAAACCATAACAAAATAAATGACTACATCCAAGTATTAAGCGAACATGGTAAAGCCGCCGGAGAGCCGTATATCAAACACTTAGACGGCGATATATGGGAGATAAGACCGATAAGGGCGAGAATTTTCTTTGCAAGTTGGCTGGGTAATGACTTTATATTGCTACATTATTTCCAATTCAAACAAACCAACAAAACACCAAAAAGAGAAATTGAACAGGCAAAGCGCAATCTTGCAGACATCAAGGAGAGGAGCAGGCATAAATGAAAACATGGGCAGAGGTTAGGCCACAGATATACACCGCAGAGGAAATAAGGGAAAGTAATTTAAGAGTAGCCATCATTGGTGAACTTATAAAAGCACGGAACGAAAAAAACATATCACAACGGGAACTTGAACAATTAAGTGGGGTTAAACAACCCGTAATATCCCGTATGGAAGCAGGGGAAACAAGCCCACAACTTGATACCATTTTGAGAGTGTTAGCACCGTTAGGGAAAACGCTCTATGTAGGTGATTTGCAAGAAGCATAGCACTGGCAACAAAAAATCAGATAGCCCATGTGCTATGGATAATGCAAGCAATAGGAATATAACAAGCCACATCCTCTAAACAAAATTGTTTAGATTAAGGTTTGCGGTGTCGAGTGGGAGTAATAATACGGATAATATAGAGACCACCGATAAACTGTGACAATAGCAGCAATGGAGATAATCAGAGAGCAGGTGAAGTTATGCAAGCAGTAAAAGCATATTACAACGGCGATACATTTACACCCTTTAAACCAGTAAAAATACCAAAAGGGAGCCACGCGATTGTTACGATACTTGACTTTCCTATTAG
>Ga0123355_10009071_pt1 | contig 15081 bp, 8 predicted proteins | sample TergutEmb28metaG_3_FD_89872 | JGI IMG/M metagenome (GOLD analysis project Ga0123355, IMG submission 89872) | Embiratermes neotenicus P1 segment gut microbial communities from Petit-Saut dam, French Guiana - Emb289 P1 | ecosystem: Host-associated > Arthropoda: Insects > Digestive system > Gut ...
GGCGAAGTTAGTGCCAACTTTTGCGGATAGAGGGGTGTCACGTGGTTAGCGCAACGGGTCCCCACGGCCGTTAAACTCTGTTTTCTGAACCTGGAGCCGCTACTTTTTTATTCAAGTAGCTCCTCAGTTTGAAATTTCAATAATAAGTTCCTAAAATTATTTTAAGAAATGGTCAACCGAGCATTGTTTAGTACTGGGACAAAGAACGGGTCACTTAACTAGTCATAATATAATCTGGAAGAGAGAGGATGCTGATGCTATTGAGCATGGTTTATCATTCCAGTCAACTGAACACTACAAAAGAATCCAATGACAGAACATAAATATTTCTGTTCTCAGTACTACAAAAACAAAACAACATGTTGTAAGTTTTGTGTACATTGGTCACAAACAAGGAAATATTATGCTGAAGTCTGAGGATGTCTCTATTCTGTTGCAGTTTTAGGCAGACATAGGGACATGCTGTATACAATACAAAGGCTTGCCAGTACCTCTTGATAAATTCAATGAGATATCTACTGCTGCACATTCGTTAGACAGTTCTTCAGTAGTTTTTGCAGTGACACAAAGAGCACTGATTTCATTTTGTAGAAGGCTGGTCTTAAACATATACATTTCACAGTACAAAATAACTGACAAGACAAAACAACACTGTCGTTTTTTCCAGCTGTCTTTCTCTGGGTGGCCATACTTCTTGGTAACTGGTATGGATAAATGGAACGATAATAAACAATGTCTTCTATGAAACAGAATTACGGTCTGATGAATATCTGAATTATTCAGTGTCTCCACATATTAACATATGAAAAATTTGTGCTAATGGGTGCCAAACTTGGCACCCCTGAATTACATACACCAACATAAGACACCTAACCAATTGTGGGGGGGGGGGGGGGGGAAAAAAAGATAAATTTAAAACATTCAGTAACTTAGTAACACACTTGGTTCTACTGATACAGACCAGCAATATAAATCTTGCATGTCAGAGTCTTATTACAACAGTACGCACAGAAGCCACCTCGGTATGTACACAGTGTACGTACATAACAGAGCAATTCATTGTTCAAGTACAAGCAACACATTTTCTATAGTAAAACCAACTAGATGCACCAATATATCAAATTTATTTTATTTTGGAATGACACTCTACACGTTTCGGGCGGTCTCTCCGTCCATCTTCAAGAGTTCAAGACTGTACATACAGCAACAGGCATTTGTCAAACAGATACAGCTGTCTGCTTGCTAGCATAGTATCTATTTCACAAATGCCTGTTGCTGTATGTACAGCCTTGAACTCCTGATGATGGACGGAAAGACCATCTGAAACATGTAGCGTGTTGTTTCCAAAATAAAATAAATTTGACACATTGGTGCATCTAGTTGGTTTTACTATAGAAATAATATTACGATGCATGGCCCTACTAACGTCAAATTATAAGTAACACATTTTCAGAGGTCTGATACAGATGGTGCTTAAGGCATGAATGTATTCAGATTAATCCCCTGGCACTTTACCATAGTTGCATTTCACTGACTATATTTCAAAATGACCAGGGAGACAAATATTTGCAAAATTATGACAGAGAAACCTCTCAGAAAATGTGCATTCTGAACACTACAGATATGAGAGATGGAGAAAAACTGATCAGGATTGTGTCAAGTGACAGGTATAGTAAAGTTGTATTGTGCAATCAATGTGCTGATTATTATTCCACATGAATATCAGTTATACCGAACTATCATCAGTGCATGCTCTGCACTGCACTTCAGATCTAATTATGTTAGTTACAGTTCCTTAATTATGCACTTTCAACACAAAACACACAGCACTTAAAAATATTCAAACAATTCTGGTTATACACAGAGCATTTTAAAACACATGTTTCATGAAAAGTAAGAAGGTTCCACGTCTACCACATAGAAAAAAAAAGAGTGGCGAGCCTGATAAGATACTTTTCACAACAGAGATTCTTGTTTCAATAATGCAAGGTGTAAACAAATGTGCAAAGTTATGTTCAGATGTGAATACTTTCATCTTGCTGTCCTTCCTTAGTATAACACTTGACTTCAACAAGCATGAAGAAATCACACATGCTGTCCAGGTACAGAAAATTTTATGAACCCCCATTAAGCGCTATTCTTATCAGGAAGCTAACAGTTTCTCAGCTAGTCAAGAAATTCCTGGCCTTTTATTTAACCCCAAAATTGCTCACTGCATTCAGTACAACCGTCTACTACCCTCAGTCAGAAACATCCAGTCCATGCTGTCATGTCCCACTTACAATCCATATTAATATTATCCTCTGATACATGTCAAGATATCCCAGTTCCATCATAGTTGGTATACAAAATAAGAACTGTGCATGATTTGGCATCATGTACTACTCATACATCCCATTAAGAAAACATTTCAAAGCAATATTAAAGACCCCACAGGAATTATTGCAACCGTATAAATACTGAGTGATGGCGTGTCATGGGTGGTAACTTATTCACTAAAAGGGCTGAGCTTATACAGTACTAAAAAAAAACTGCCATAAAAAATAACATCTTGAAGGAAACAGACCAGCATTGAAACACCAAATATTAAAGAGTAGCAGATAATGTAATAAATCATTTCATTCTCTTTATATAACACAATGTACATGTAACATGCAACATCATACATGTATGAAGATTCAAGTCTTCTGGAACATATTACCACATAGATTGACACAGTAACCAACAGCGTGGAATAATCTGCTGCTTCCATCTTTGGAAAGTCCAGGAAACAGAGGACTCTTTTGAAGATGTAGGAAGACAGCTCTTCCAAAACCCTGGTACATGTTCATCAATTTAAACGTGTCATATTGAAGAAGACTTGAATTTTCCATCGGCACTGCTGTGCAGTCCTCAAATCTTGCGTATACATGCATGTTTACAAAAATTTCAATCATCTCAGCTACCTGTGTTGTTAATTTTATGCTGCTAGATTTCACAACTGACAAATATACAAAACTAGGAGACAAATCACAGTAATACCTAGTCAGTTTGAAGTCTTGGGGACCAAAATATCGGCTTTAATTGCGCAATTTTGAATTATGTGACTCTTCCAGTGCATGCTTACCTCTTATGTGGCTGGCTGATCCTGGTGTTGTGCTTTAGGCTGATTATGGTTACTTCACCGAATAATAGGAAGACCCACTACTTGCATTTAATTTTTAAGCACTTAATACATAATTTAATACACTTACATCAAAATGCAAGAATGCAAACAATTCACATTTTTCAACTGTTCTGGTCATAGTCCATTGTTTCTTACAGTACGACTTAGGTGACCATCAAAAGAAGACAAAGTTTATGTGAACTGTCTATAAAACAAAACAATGCAGCACACTTCTGTCAGTCTGGCACTGTTGGGAATAAGGAAGTGCTTGACTACTAGCACCTTCAGTCACTGTCAGCATCATCAAAACAATCTGAAAACAGTGAAGGACACAAACAGTCTCCTAACGAAAAAACAGAAAATGGCAAACTGAGATCATGTGAGGTGGCAAAGACCTAACATAGTTCTGCTCCACAATTGGCTCTCCCCCTCCCCCAAGAGTGCCAGATCATCACATTCTGGACTACTGGAGTTTTACTCTGTTTGAAATTATTTAACTTTTTCAAAATCAGAGGACTGTAATATAGCTTCCAATCAAACACAAACTGCATTTAAAATTAAATGCATTAAAAAGTACACAAAATTCTACGTTTGAAGTTGCAGAATGTCACCTGCTTTCAATTAAGTGGTGTTTTAAATTAAACAGTTTCAAATTAATGAGATTTTTTCAAATTAATGAGATTTTGCTGTGGCAAGATTCCAGGAGTAAACTTCATAACGTCTTCTCAACTCAGATGTGAGGTCCTAGAGCCTTTAATGGATACTGCAACATCCACATACAAACATAAAGGCTTCCCTTCTCATCATCTCTAACTCAAGCAGCCATTCCTATATTCTACATATATATATATGTGTATACGTATGTGTATGTGTGTGTGTGTGTGTGTGTGTGTGTGTTTTTTGTATGTGTATGTGTGTGTGTGTGTACACACACACACACACATACACATACATATACCAGACAATGTGGTGTTTGTGCAACATACCTTGCAAACTGGTATCACAGACTTTTCCCCCAGCAATGGCAGGAATGTTTCTTAAAATTCATCATTACTGAGCTATCAGCAGCAAGCATAGGCGATACACACTATCAGAAATACCAAAAAGTTTGATTCAGCAATTAAACATTTACATAACTGAAGTAAACATAATCTTTTTACAAAATGTAACCTCTTACCAAAGTCGTGTACACTGTATTTCAAATCTGTATGCAACTGTTTCAGAAATAATTTAAAACATTTTATGTATAGCATGTTCTAAGGATGGCTTTCAGGTGAAATTAGTAGAAGCCTCAATCCATGGTAAAAGATCTACATGGAGAAACAAACACGACATATGTATATTTCCTTACGTAATGGAATACATACTTCTTATCAAAATAAGGTACATATTTTGTTAGTTTACTGATAGGTACCTTTCTACAACAACAAAAGAAATAATAATATTCATATGTAAATAACTCTCAAACCATGTAACAATAACACAAATAGCTCAATAAAAACTACAATAAAACAAAGAACTTGTTCGATAAACCAAAGGCTCAATTTCCACTCCAAATGCAGGCCGAGTTCAAGGGGACTGTTGAGAAAACTGCAACAGAATTAATAATTTATATTCACACTTCAGTCATTCAAAACAAATTCCAATATATGACATCAATTAGCATGAGTTATTAAAACATGTGCAAGACAAAGAACTCCTGTAGATGGTGAAGAATCGTGTTTCTGTTAAATGCTGCAGGAGTTCCCAATAATGGTAAAAGCTGTGTTGTGTTTGCATGTCCGTTAACATTATTCACCTGTCCTAGTGGTCTCCTTGTATTCATGCCAATAATCTGCACTTTATAGAACTCAGTTTCACATACCTCCTACCAACCAAACATCAGTGTAAAAATCAAGAAAAACAAGAGAAAGATTATAGAAACGAAGAAGTTGTCATCAATAAATATGGGTAGGGAGGGGGTGGGAACTCTCTCTTCCTTTAAAAAAAAAATTAAAAAACTTCTTGGTGGCACATGGACAGGCTTTTCATACCTAACTGGTACATCCTATCATCAGTTTGTTTGAATGTAACAAATATGATTCATTACAAACTAAACAGCAAATAGTGATGTGTATTATAGCATACATACTACATACAGGTGTCCCAGGAAGAAAGGTCAATATTCTGGGAGGTCATAGTATTGGTCATTCTAAGCAAAAATGTTTATAGGAACATGTGTCCTATTCCGAATGGTTTCCGAGATAGAGCTATTTGAATGTACAACCGCAAAATTGTTGATAAGAAAGAGATATTACATGTACGTACTGTTTCTAACACCGGTATTTATTGTTCAAGTGACAGAGAGTTGGTACAATTTACAATTGACGTTCCTTTATGCAGGCGATAACATCCAGCATGTTAATGAGCAGTTCGTCTCGTGTATCCACTTTTTTCCCTGTACATTTCACTCTTCATCAAACCCCATAAACAAATATCTAAGGGGGTTAAGTCTGGAGATCTTGGTGGCCAGTTAATGGTACTGCCACAACCGATCCATCTATTAGGGAAAGTGTCATTGAAATTGTGGGGACACGAACACACTCACAACTCGTCTCCCACACAAGTCATTTTTGACAAGTCCACTAGTGGCCCACTGCCCTTCTAGGAGCCCATTCTGGCGGTCCTGACCAATCACAGATCAGCTTATTCTGACCAATCACAGATCCGCTTATTCTGACCAATCACAGACGACACAACAACACCAAAAACCATATAAAAGGAGGCCGCGCGGACCTGAGAAATTATCACTCTCTACTCCGACTGCAGAAGAAGAGTTCGTTATGAGATATCACTACAAGAATTACTCTCTGTACAACCAAGTGACAGAAATAAATTCTATTAACTGTTGGAGTGCTGTGTTGTTATTCCAAGACAACATACAGTACCCCACAAGATGTTATATCACGTCGGGTATAATGAGAAGGGGCTCCGTCATGCTGAAAGTACATAGCAATCCGTGTAGCCAAAGGGACATCCTCTAGTTGGTTTGGTAATTCATTTTGCAGAAAGTCTAGGTAATTTTGTCCTGTCATAAGATCGTCTAAAATTGATGCTGACTGTGGAATTTTCGAACATTTACTATACTGTAAACTGTACCAACTCTCTGTCACTTGAACAATAAATACTGGTATTAGAAACAGTATGTACACGTAATATCTCTTTCTTATCAACAATTGTGCGGTTGTACGTTCGAACAGCTTTATCTCGGAAACCGTTCAGAATAGGACACATGTTCGTATAAATATTTTTGCTTAAAATGACCGATACTCTGACCTCCCAGGATATTGACCTTTCCTCCTGGGACACCCTGTATACTGCTAATGATAATGAAACCTTGTTCTGTGGAGGTAATATTCAGATAAAGTACCTTTATCATGTATTTTTTAGTTATGTTTTACTTGTGACTTATTGAATTATGTTGGAAACGATGCCTACATACCATCAGACTTGAACTCCTCATATTATTATTATTATTATTATTATTATTATTATTTTACATGGTGTGCATTTCTTTTGGCTCTAATTCACACTTACAAATTACTTTGCTTACTCTTAACTTGGCATGTAGCAATCACAGGACAATCAACATTAACTCTCTACTGTGTCTGTAGCTGCCTACATTACAATTTGTGTGTCTGCCTGGAAAATCCGTCTCTTTATACCTACATGATAGAGTTCAAGTTCCTGTCCCTTCTGTTAAGCAGTTCCTCTCTAACATGTACTTCTGTATCGTAACTGTAATCACAGGAATATACTAAGTGATACTGCATGTGATTCAGCACAGGTAGTGGGAGGTCAGTCAATAATTCAGTCAACTAGGCAGAACAAAACAAATTCTCCTCAAAATTTCAAACACAGCAGTGTAACAGTCACTGTTAATACACACTGCTGCACACTATGCACGTAAATATAGCAAATAATATGTGTAAGAAAACTGTCACTTTAGAACATATGTGGTACAATATTAATTATACCATCACATCAAATGTACCATCCATAACTTAATGGCGTTAAGTAATTTTAAAACTACATGGTATGTGTATTAAACATAAAGAATTTTAATGACAGATGACAGGTAATGATAACAGCATAATACAAGTGACCCACGTGAAGATCTATGCAATCCAAAATACGCAATCGAAATTATTAGATTAATAAATCAAGCTAATGCCATATGTTGTCACACATAAGTTGTATATCTGTATGAATTACACACTTATAAACTAGAAATTGCTGCACTTTTAATTTTACACAATATCAGTTTATACTTCATGTTTGTGAAAGCGTGAGTCATAATTCACCTTCCAGGACTGAAGTCTACAATCACCATACAATATGACTCATGCAATGAAAATGCAGTGAGCATTTGGGATGTATCCTTTTAACTTAATTTCACACCTCTGAAGGCCAATTAAAATAAAAGTGAAGGATGATACACAAAACCAGGAAAATGAATATAATGGAATGGCTTTCACTGTTGTGTAGTATGAAAACTGAAGGCCCAACTGAAAGGTACTGGGACACATGACAGTACTTGCTTCACCTTGTGCTGTAATACCAAGTTTCACATACATTATAAATGATTTCCAGTTTGCTTTATTATCCACATTACACAGAAACAGAAAGATATCCAAGCATAAGGATAACACAAAAGTGTGTATCTGCAAGTGGTCAACACCTCTCACTCATCTTCAGTTCAGAAACTTTCATCTGCAAAGACGTGCCTACTTCACTTAGACCAACCTTGAACATGATCAGAATACTGACATTTCTTCAGTACTGTCTTGGACTGGGACCACAAAAAATACAAGTAAAATCAGTGCACAAAAAATATGATAAGGCAACATAAAGTTTCACTCTACTTTCAGGGTTACTTTTAATTTTCACTGACAGGTATTTCTGTATTCTAATCAATGATTTTAGGCACATTCCCACAAATACAAAAAGTGCCTATTAGCTTCATCATGTCCATCTGTTTGTACACAAGTATTATCACAGCTGCCACTGGATGGATTTCCATGAAATTTTATATTGGGGACTTTTATAAAAATTGGTCGAGAAACTCCAAAGTTGGTTAAAACCGGACAAAAATATTGAGCATTTTATGTGAAGACCAAAGCATGTTTCATTGTTGCTGGAGACAGAAATTTGCCACAAAACATTTTTGTGCAAACTTATTACTTTTATGTTGCTGACAGTTGTGACAGGCAGCTCAGCAGAACATATAGAAAGCACTAGTGTGTTTCAACTGCAACAGAGGTTATGCAAACACACCACACAGTTATGTACATATACACTGCCTACCTTCTTATTATGCAGTGTTGTGAATTTGTATCTTTAAACCATCTGCATAAGTCTCCCTTCTGTCAAGAAATTTACCCTGCTGTGAACTTTAAGTTCCTGACTTAGGAAGCAAAATATAAAGCCAAGGATAGTAATGGCAATTCACACATTACAGGAACCTATACCATGCACCACCTACATACAAGTATTATTTTCTTATTAGTATATGGCTTTCAGAGCATAGCTAACTGAATTTTCTACCTCCTACTATGTAGCTTTTCTGTCCATGTTCAGCGATCAGTTGCTTCTTACCTTGGAGCCGGACAGGGCAGCTGTCTGGCAGCTGGTTACTCCTCTTTGTTATTGAAATGAAGGATGTAACAAGATTTAATCACTGTAGTCCATTGTTTTGATAAATTCAATGGCTGAGCAAAACTGAATCCACCAATACTGCTCTTCTCCTTCCAAGCGATTTCCATAGAAACTGTTCACATACTGAACAGTTGACAGCAGCGATGGTGGATTTGCCTGGGGGACAAATGATTATGTAGTACTCCCAACAAGTAACAGAAGGAATTTCGGTAAAAACAGTTAATTTTTTAATGTCCTATAATTTTCACTGTACTTGGAAGGGAGGTATTTACCACCAGTATCTGAAAACTATTTACTGCTAAGAATTTTTTGAGTGTCTCTCTCTTCTGGCATCAATCTAGACATAATTCCAACATACAGACAAGAGTTCCACAAAGCAGACAGTACAACACATATAAGGATCTCCCTCCGTAACAAGCTAAATATGACATGGCATGTTAAGTACATCTGGGTAAACTAAAGGGTTTACTTTCATATCCATCACTTGGACTACACTCATGTAGAACAGTCTAAACAGTATAGATAAAAGTGTCACTTGAAATATACCTTAACATGACACCATGCAATATATCATACAACTTGGAACACGCGATGCAATCAAACAGTTCCTCAACTGACATCAAGCTGATGTTACTACTGCTAGAATAATTTCTACTGTTAGGGTGCAGAGACAGCAGGGTTTGCCAAGTCATTTCTTGCTTTGAACAAGTCAACAGGAAGCACGCTTGTGAGTAATGTCTTGCTAAGTAGAAGTGTGTGTTACATTTGTGAGTTTGGCACACTGAAACAATGTCTGTGCGTCTGCATCAGATTTTGCTAAAACGGGGGAAAGATACTACAGATAGTTCCAAAATGTTTAAAGTAGCTTTTCAGAGCAGATAAAGTGAAGAACACAAATTATGAGTTGTTTTATAATCAAAGGCAATGTGATCTCTATGAAGGTGCCAAATGATTGGTATGTACTGTACATCAAAAAAGCAAAATGATTGAAAACGTAGACCAAGTAATGGAACTCGCGCTCAAAAACTGAAGGAGAATCACCATCTGTGGAACTGCTAACATGTTGGGCATTTCATTGGCATAAGTTCAGGGCATTCTAAAACAATCCGAATATGCCCCCAGATTGCCACCATATTCATGTCCTATTTGCAGAGTGCAAAGTAGATGAAGAATCATTGTCAACACAAGCCAACACCTTCAAGACAGACTTGAAAGAGACTCGGAATTCCTTTTGAAGATCATTATAGACAATTATATACAATGTGGGTTTATGGGCATGACCCAGAAAGCCATCTCAGTGTAGGAGCCCATGCCCAAAAATGACAACACAAGTTTGCTCAAATGTGAACAGCATGTCCACCATTTTCTTTGACATTACAAATTTCTTCCACAAAGACAAACTGGAACCAACACTAATAAAATCACACCTCATGGCATCTGCAGGAAAATGTGCAGTGCAAATAACCTGAGAAATGAAATTCAGGGAATTGATGTCTCTACCTTGACAATAAACCTGTTCACTGCTTTGACACTGCATGAATTGCTGGCTACATAAGACAATGACTATCATTTCACACTCACTCTATGCACCAGATTGAGATGGAAAGTGTCTTATGCGTACGGCTGCAAGATAAGGCATAAGAACCATACCTAAAAATGTTCTCCTACAAATCTTTTAATGTGAAGGTCACCTTACGATGACATAAACAGCATGCAGTGCATTTTACTGCTAATATAACACAAACAAATCTGTTAAAGTTACAAGTACCTTAATAAGAACATAGACTAATACAGGCACAAAATCATCTGCAGCTGGCACTCCTCTTTCACAGGCCATGGATAGCAGATTCATTATAGTTGTAGCACAGCGGAAAACACACTGCAGCTTATCGCGCGGTGTCTTATAAGCTGCTACTGCTGAAACTTCTGCCTGTGCTGACGGCCAGGGGCATTCATAATGAAACATCTACCGAACAGAAGGCATCATTCAAACTCGTGACCAAAAGACAAGGCATAACAACAGATTATAGGACAAATGTGTAAGTTAGAGCCAAATTAACTCTGAGAAGTAAGTGTATGGTTAATATACCTTTGGAATGCGTAGATCTTTGTGATTGGGTGTGATTACATTAGAAAGCTTCTTCATGTGTTCATGAAGAACCCTAAAACAAACAAAATTGTCACTTCAGTTACACAGTTAAATTCTTTGAATATAATACTTACACAACAAAATATGATGACTTTTGTGACTTCAAAGTAAGAACACATGGAAAATAATTAATAAACTTGAAAAGGTATATACACTGCACATGGCAATTATTTTTAAGTCTGATGCACAATCTAAGTAACTAACTCTATGGTGCAGAGTCCTCCACTGGAAGCCAGTAAGTCCTCATCTAGATAATGAACTCCCTGCATTTTATGGAACCTGACAGTTCATCAAAGTGTTCATAACAGTGTGTCAATTGTTTCTATCTGCAGCCAGGTTAATCGAGTCCACTCTCTCTCATCCTATTTCTTCAGCCTCATAAATCTAAGTATTTCCCTCACCACCCTGTTCTCGAACAACCTCAGTGGATGTCCTTCCGTTAATGTGAGAGACCCAAGTTTTACACAACACAAAACAGGTATAAGTTCAAATCCTAAAATGTTTAAAATAAAAAATAAATAAATAAAAAATAAAAAAAATAAAAAACCTAACAAACCAACAGTAACTTCATTTAAACTAAATTCATTTTAAACAATTCTGTATAAATTTAATTCTAAATCCAATCATAACTCAGCAGGCTGACCAATGCACAGCAAAGTTCCAATTCCAATTCGAACATAAAGGTAAACAGAATATGAGGTGTGAAATTAAGTTCCCAGCATGACCCAGTGGTTGCTGTATTTAATTATTTACACAATAGTATTTCATGTCACATTTGACAGTCTCCTGGTGCAGCAATTCACTCAGTTGATCCAGTGTTTCCACTGTTCAAAATAGTGCTGCAACCCCTTGCTTGGAACACACTTCAGGATGGTTGTCACACGTCCATGAATGTCAATGTCTCAAAATCTGTGGCCCTATGAAGTAGCCTTCAGTTTTCAAAACAGCCAAAGTTGTGCAATGAGTTGTCTGATGTCCAGTTCTTTTGCTGTCTTTAAGTCTTTCCTAACCTCTTTAACCCTCTGGAGTCATCACTAAGTACTCAGTGCACTGTGAAATAACCCAGGATTTGAATATCTGCCCATTACTTTGATTGTTCTTGGCCAACAAATTTAGTGGACATTCAGTTTTCTCAGCATCACACTGCGTGTTGCCTGCAGTTACCTTCTGGTACCAAAAGGGTTAAGCGATTTTTGACAGTCAACAATGCGCCGGTTTTCCATAGCATCAACAAAATAAGTCTCTGTTAATAGGCAGAATTTCACTCATGCTTGTGCTTAACTTTGCATAAAAATTTGATGTTAATATATTACTTCACCACTTATTACTCATTTTTTCATAATAACGAAAAAGTATGTTTGAACAGACACTGGCACTGTTTCACTACTACTGCCTTACTTGCCTCAGAAACACATAAGAGATGATGACAAACTTGATGCAATGCAAGGCTACTTAGTTACTGCACACTTACTATTTGAAGTGACATCTCCACAGGTGTTCTGGGAACTTAACTGTCACACCTCATGAAAGGGAGGTGTCCTAACACCCTCCAACAATGGCCAGTAATGATCCACTCTACACAATGTAAGAGCTATGCAGATATAAAAATGAATTTGACATATCAATGTCTATACTTACAGTTACACATTTGCCATTAATTTTTATCTTCCTTTAAAGTAGGTTGTAATACTCACTGATCTCTGGAGATATCGCCATCACCATTGGGATATAGTGCATGAGTATACACACGACTGTTCACAGCCCGCTCAACTGCAGTATGTGCCTGCTCTATCTGTGCACTGCTTGCAGCTAAACACACACCAAAGGAATTGCGTTTTGTTACCAGACAAATCCAAAAAGTTAAACATATGAAAATACAACAGACATAACATGAATACGTAATTCAATTAATTAATTCCATGGAACATGGTTCTTCTTGGATAGCTGTTAAGTCACTCAGCTGGTTAATAACCTCCTGCCTTTTACATGACCAAAAGGTTTACCACCATGTTCATAATAACCCTACCAATGAACCCTCACATGAATCCAGTCCATACCATCACACCTTGCATCTTGCAAATCGACTTTAAAATATAACACAGTCCCAGCCATACGTAGAGAGGTCACTTCTCTTCTGGTTTTAAAACTCCAAATAATCTGTCTCAGCCTCTAGTCTTGTATAGCATTCTGTAACATGCTAGTATTTTACAGTAAGATGTTGTTAGCTCCACACCACTCCCAAGCTTTGGACCACACCTTGCTGGCCACCTAAAACTGCTTATTGAATATATTTGCAGATACCCTCCACACCTGGATGTTCTCTACTTATTCTGCAACCTGAAGGTGTACCATACTGTGGTGAAAACAGGTAATAACAATATTAACCTTTATCGTACGGACCTTTAATTCAGTCTTCGTGCTCAACTCACGAATTTTCTCCACGACGGCCCTTTAAATCTTTGAGCGTGTTTGACAATATACGTTTATATATAATGAACCAGAGATAATGAAATAAGCTGCACTGTGTTGCGAATAAATCATAGATATTTCAGTTCAAAAAAAGATTAAGTACAAATATTTAGTGTCTACATGCAGGAAGTTAATTTAAAAGTTTTATAATTTTCAGTTTATTTTACTTACGTTTCTATTTCGGGCCCAATGTATGCACAGTAAATTTCAGCTTCAAGATTTGTGGAGTTATGCCTTGACGTGACAGTGTCAGAAAAACCATCTTACTTCACACACACTCCATACTTTCTCAAAACTTCACTAATAACTTTTTTCTTCACCCTCACACGCGAAATTTTAGTTGCGTCGTTGTCACAAACTGAGATTGGCCAACGTTTTGTTGAATGCTGTTCCAGTAAACCGACTTTCGCCATCATTTCCAGTGTATCTTTCACGCGGAGGAATCTAGAGTCTCTACATGATATTTCCTTAGTCCGTCAAGGGAAAAATAACTAAAACAGAGATATTTCAGCGGTTCTCTGAAAAATATACAAAATTCTGTTGCCTAAATAAAAACGTATTTTTAAAATTTAAAATTTCTTTTCCTTACATTTCCAGCTGAAGCCACAATTTTAGGTAGGGAGACCTGGCTGGCAGCCTGAAATGTTTCAGGGATCTGCCTTGTTGTGGTAGTCCACAAAGCATCTTCTATCACAACAAAGAGCTACATCACACCTTTTGCATATCACTGAAACATTTCTAGTGACACCCTTTTCCGCACACACACACATCTTCTTTGCGTGGCATACGGAATAGGCCAATGTTTCCTGCCACGTTCTTCAAATCTAAGGACTTGAGTGGCAGCAGCAGGTGGTTTTTCTATTGGCCTTTGAACATTCCGTTCATGTCCAGCGTGTGCCAATTCCCCAGTAGGGTGTTCCGAAAATCGCTATGCAAAATTTTCTTACCCCCCCAGTGAGGATAAAAGGATGTAGCTATTCAGAACGGCCAGGTCAAACAGATGGAAGAAGAGTTTCTTTGTTCACTTCCATGTGTGATGGTTGATGGAATAGGAATTTGCCATTCCATCTCCCTTATCTACATAGCCCATGTGGCGATTATAATCCGCCACAATTTGCGGTTTTATGGCCTTCCCGTTATTATCGCAGAAATTACCCTCTGCTGGTGGGTCATGGATGCTCGTCAAAATACATATGTCGCGTTTGTCCCTCCACAGTAAGGCTGTCAAGTCACCCCTAGTCCATACCTGAAGGACACCCCATGTCATTCTCTTGGGGCCTAAGTCCTGTGGCATGCCCTTCCTGTTTGGTCAGACAGTGCCACAACAGTAAATTTATTTTGTGGCCAAGTCATCGAATTTTCATGTTCAGTACACGAGTAAGTCATGGGAAAATCTTGACCTCAAAATGTAGCCTATATTTATTTGTGTGGGTGAGTTTATGCGTCCTGTTTATCTTATTTTTCAAACCATCCTTCTGTAATGGACCAGAAATCGAACTGAAATGGAAGACTGACATAGAGAACCTATATACGTGGGTGTTTCAGAAAGTAAGGTTCCCTATTTTTTTGCCACCAAAATACTTCACATAATAAGATGCCTCTTTCTACAATTATTACTTAC
>Ga0123355_10009073_pt1 | contig 15078 bp, 8 predicted proteins | sample TergutEmb28metaG_3_FD_89872 | JGI IMG/M metagenome (GOLD analysis project Ga0123355, IMG submission 89872) | Embiratermes neotenicus P1 segment gut microbial communities from Petit-Saut dam, French Guiana - Emb289 P1 | ecosystem: Host-associated > Arthropoda: Insects > Digestive system > Gut ...
CAGAACAATACAACCCATGAAATAACTCAACAAATAAGTCGCAAACTCCTGAGGATGGATGTATTAACATCCGAAACATGTTGAGCATTAAATAATGAAATAATAAAGCAAGTGACATCAAGTCGTTCTCTCTTTATTCAACTATGAAAAGTAATATAATTGTTGGTGCAGAGATCTTCATACTTTTGTGCTAACTGGATCTGGAAAACAAACACCCTCCTCGGTTGTTGTGCTTAAAAATATGCTCAATTGTGACACATTTTTCTTTGATTAAAGTTGTAATTTGTTGGCCTCGTATGCTGAAAGTCACCAGGCATATATTTTAAAAGACAAGTCTCTTTCGGATCTACGGTTTATCCCATTGAAATATCTGGTTTTTGGGCGGAAAGGATGTAATAATGTACTGTCCATCTCCCATATAAAGGGGATTTAAATAACGTATCGTTTTTTTCGGCTCTTTGTTTGGGTGCATGTACATACCGTCCATAGAGTATTTGAAGTGTGCTGGATAGAGATGTGCCTGACTGTGAGTGACGTTGCTTCAGGGCCTCGTCTGTTGCTGACAAACCACATGAGGCAGTGTATCAGTCCTCATGACAACTGTCTGCTTATATTAACCCAACTTTACGCCTTTAACATCGACATGAGTTGTGGGGCACATAATACTGCATTTGCTGCTTTTAGCTGCTTACTGCCTTGCAAAACAATTTTAAATTATTTTATGTGCCCGACGTCGTTATTAACAAGTCCGCATTAAGTAAACTCACAAAATGGGGTAGAACTATCTGTCCTCAGCCGGTTTAATCATCACAACTACCGAAGGGATTTAAATATTTTTTATTGGGAGTCCAAGAGAAAAGATGTTGGATGAATGATTGTTTTATTCGGTTCTTACGGGTAAATTATGTCACTTGCTCTGTGAAGCTGTTTGTGACTCTGTCTGGTAAAAGGTGGAATAGGACTATAAATTTAAATGAGATACAAAATTTCTGCTGTAACGTTTTGAACATTTTAATATCTAATGAAAGCAAGTAAAGTAAATATTTCGGCATGATTAAGTTTAAATTTAGAGCAACAGATGTATGACAGCATTTCTTGAGCTTACTAGAAATGAGGCGCGAAAAAGAGCAAAACGAACCCGCTGCATTATTATAAATACGTGTACAGCTCCTCAACTGGCGAATAAAGGAGGTTTTAGGAACTCATTACCCTTATTTTAAGAACCCATTACCCTTATTCATGAAATATTAAGATTTGTAACATATAATCGAGTGTTAATAAAAATCCAACCAGATGCAAGAGTATGCAGATATTTATTTACTGCAAAGTTACTCTACATGTTTCGGGTGTCACAGCACCCATCATCAGGAGTACTAAAAACTGTAACCGCAGCCTCCGGTACAGGTCATACTGTAAAATACAAGGATTAACTAGAATGAACAAACAATGTGTGCTGGCTTGTTAAACTCAGATAGTAATGGGTGTTGGTATATTAACATATTTACAAAAGTCTAGGTATACAATATCGTGGAGGTTTCTAAGTTAAAAACTCTTTGGATAATAAATATGAATAGTTAAAAGGGTAATAAAAAGATACAATGGATGGAGTTAGTTCATAAAGTACCCACATACTGGTACAGTTACTTCCCTCCAACGTGGCCTGATCGGGACTGGTTTGTGCGAGTCCTGTGGTAGGCATTGATCGGTTGAGCTTAAGTAGTTACGTAAGGTTCCAACGTGGTTAAGTCAGGACTGGTTTGTGCAGATCGTGTGGTAGGCGCGGTTGTGGGCAGGTGGTTACGTAAGGCTGTAGTCGGTAGCTAACAGAAATAGTGGGTTTTGTTCGCCACAGTTTTATTCAGGAATGAGGTTTCCGTTTTGATGGAAAGTTTGGATTAGTAATTGTTCATAGGGAATTGGCATGGAGGTTTTGTGGATTGGTTTGAGTAGTGACATGGTGTCTTTGAAGGAACCACATTCATGTATGTTTTGCAGAATGTGCAGTGCATAAACGGACTGGGGATCGTTGTTTTTTATGTAACGGATGTGTTCGCGGTACCTAAATATCAGGTTTCTACTGGTCTGGCCTATGTACGCCCTGTTGCATATTTTACATGTCAGTTTGTATATGCCGCTTTTGTCGTGGTCCTGCTTTGTTTCGTGGATTTTGGGTTTTTGTCAGTTGTTGTAATGTGTTTGTACTTTTAAAGGCTATCTTTATGCCAGTCTGTTTGAAGGGGTTGGTTATCTTTCTGACTTTGGAACTGTGATAAGTGAAGGTGGCCCATTTATTGTTGTTGCTGTTGTTGGTTGTGTTCATCTGGGGTTTACCTTGTATTTCTGCTCTCAATTTGGCTATGTGATGAATGGAGAATTTATTATTGTTTGCTATGGTTCGTATTTTTTGCCATTCTGCTATTCTCCTTTCGGTTGAGAGTGGTAGTGACAACATCCTGTTGATCAGGTAGCGGTAGGCTGCCATTTTGTGTTCGGTAGGATGGTTGGAGGTGTAGTTGTTTGTGGTATCTGTTGTTGTCGGTTTTCGGAATATGTCGATTTCTAGTTGGGTGGGGTGTCGAATTATTAGTAGATCGAGAAAACGTATGCTATTGTTGTGTTCAAAGGTAGGGGTAAATTATTATTAATTATTGAATTAAATTTAGCGTTTTTTCTGCTGAAGTAAGACGAATTACTAGAGAGTACAATTTCCAAACCGTAGTCTTTTTTTAACAACTTGATGAACAAATTCTTTATTTTAATACATTAATTATACTCCTCTACATGTTTCGAGGATTATTGTGTTTATCTTCAGGAGGACAATTATATTAGTACAGCATGTGGTATCGTCACCCTCTTTGGGTGACTGTTCAGTACACAGGTTACAAGAGTCCTTTCGAAACCTGTGTACTGAACAGTCATGCAAAGAGAGTGACGATACCACATGCTGTGTTAATACAATTGTCCTCCTGAAGATGAGCACAATAATGCTCGAAACATATAGAGGAATGTAATAAATGGATTAAAATAAAGAATTTGTGCATCAAATTGGTAAACAAAAAGACTATCATTATATTGGGATGCACGGCCAACAAAACGTAAAAATTCCAAACCTTAGTCTTCTTATCGTCTACTAGCCCAAGTGTCTTTTTTCCGTGAGATTTCCCACCAAATTTTGTGTTTATTTCTTACCTCTGTTTACGTGCTAGGTGTCTCTTAACTCGCATCCTTCTTTATTTAAATATCTATATGATGTTATTTGAATTCTACAAATTACAATACGCAGGTTTCTCACCCATTCCTATTTCCGAATATATCCAAACACCGGAACTGTGCCATATACACAGTTTACATAACTTTGATTGACGTAACATGTATGTCTTAATGCAAAGCAAAGCCTGCTTGTTGAAGAGGAAGCCAGTAGACCATTAGGATGTGCGTGAATGTCTGTCGCTATTCTTTCCCACATTAGATCCACTAACTGTAACCAATTAACGGAACTAATTACATCAAGACTGGCAATGTACGTATGACATAACACTGAGGCACCTTCGTGCAACCATTGTTACAGTGGAAAAGCAATAAGTATTACATATTCTGAGTGTGTTTCTGTAGCCTTAGTTATCCAGCAAGCAATGCGCATCGCCAAGTTGTCATCCTTGGCCAGTTCGGATCTACAGAGTATTTCCACAGTATCTCGGCACTATTTTCTATTTAAAAAAAAAACTTTTTTGATTTCCTATATGAATTTTTTCTGGAAAATTTCTGATTATAAGAGAAACTGAGCGAGATGCGATCATGTGTATTGCTTTTCAAGTCAAGTATTCGTTATTCATGTCAGATTTGATTGAAACTTGAATTGTATCGACATATTTCCAAAAAATACTCAGTATCAGTTTTAATGAAAATCATTGCGGTGGCAACCGAGACAGACGGACGGACAGACAGAGACAGACAGACAGACGGACGGACAGATACGACGAAGCTGATAGTAGCTTTTAGCAGTTTCGCGAAAGCCCCTAAAAATATCAGGTCCACCAAGCAGAGCCTCCCATGCGTGGTAAGGCTAAGTACATCTGGGAGGTCGCCTGGTATCCCAGAGCGCGCCGTTATCGGCAGACTCACCCACTGCCATCCATCCGATTGACACGGCACTCACACCGTAGGATTGGGGATTGTTTTTCAAGGTTTACTCCTTCAGATCCGCTATATTCTGCGCAAACAGTCACCTCTCGTATGATGTGGCTCTTCACCACGCACAAACGACTTTGAGTGGAGAGAGGCTATATTTGTTCGCACCTGCCACCCCTGAAGAATAGCCAGTAGCCAGTCTCAGGCCGGCAGTATCACCCTCCGGTAACACGCCGACCCGGGCACGTCCCAACCAACTCCCCTTGACCCCTACGTAAAAGGATAAATACATATAAAGCAAAATGAAAGCTCTTTGTCCCCTGATAAAATGCTTGTTTTTCTTATCTGTTTTTACTTTTAAAGTCATTTAATCAGTGTGACATGATGAATGATGTGTTGTTTACGTATTGGCATTATCTCTAACCCAATTGAACGCATGTTGCAACACAATTAATCAAAGCGTGGAACCTGATCTGGAATCTTCGCCACACTTGAATGGCATGCTACTAACCAGATAATAAGAGGAGCTTGTTGGCAAGAATCTTGTCTTCAAGGACAGCATATTTTCGAAAAACGTGTCTTTACCTAGCTTCCTTCACTTTCTTTTTCACGTTTGAAATTTTGTACTTACAAACATTGTACTGTACATTCAGTCTAAGCTGGGTGTTATATATCCTTGGTGTTGTTCGTTCCGTGCTTTATCTACAAGAGATTTACGACAATAAATCAACAAAACGCACCGATTTGTTCTGTTATCGATGATCCTGGTTCGAAGCCAGATCAAAAATATGCTGGGGGGAGAGACAGGCAAAATTACGTGGGAAGAATAAAGTAAAATTTAGGATTTCCAGCAAAAGAATTTCGCTTGTGTGCAATATCCTGTTATATTGCGAAGGTGTGGACTTCAGAGTTCCTTGTATTCAGTTTATGACTGTGTTTATCACGCGAAGGGATGCGGCATGCTTTTAGCTAGGGTTTGAACCATATTGCCGCTCTGTCTCCCTGGAAACAGTGCATTGTGTGCCCCTTTCGGCATACATCAATCAGACAGCTGTTATGCTTGATGAGAGTAGAGGCTGTGAAGCTAGCACAAGCTGAGTTTGGAGACTTCTTAGCTGACACTCGTGTGAGCAGGTTGAAGGGGAAGCGTGACGGTAATAAAGATGTGTAGTTTGTTGATACAATTTCTAACAGTGCCGGATACTAATAAATTGATTGTGAATATTAAATTATAAAAACTGAAGTGACCGTGAGAATAAACCTAAATAGGCCTAACCACAAATATCCTTCTTGTCATCTAGTCGGTAGACACTTAAAGTTTCCTGTGACCACCACACGTTATATTTCCTGGGTGGAGTTCATGTTCCCGTCTTTGAGATTTGGCCGGTTATAGTACCTTAGATATTTATATTATAATATCACAATATTCCTACATGTTCCGGTCCACAAGGGACTGTTGTTGGGGAATCAAGGCAAAGAAATATGACATAAAACCAAGTTAGCCACTTTTGTGCATAGCTGACGTGGTGTAAAACATTCAGACAGTAAAAGTATAGGTATTTCATTGTGGAATAGTTGTATAAACTTGCTGGATCTTCATGTATCCTACAGTGACTCGGAAGCAGCCTACGTATTAATGAAAATTAGCACAACTGTGCTAACTTTCATTCAGTACGTAGAGATTTTAAGGTGTGAAATTTGTTGACAGACTTTATGCAAGATAACGCCATGAGGATAAAATTATTTATCGACAAAATTCTGTATTTACCTATTGTGTCCACTTTCTTGATAATTACTTGGGTTTGGGCTTATAATTCTTTTCTTAATTACACAAAGGGGTATAATTTAAAAACAGGAAAAAATTTTGGTACTTTTTTTTTCCCTTCTTCATTGTTCACCTCACGCATGTGCAGAATAAGTTTTGTAATATCACACCACTAAAGGAATCACTATTTTAAAATATTGCTGTACTTTTAGTGGCTTACAATTCACGCGTTTTTTGCGAACTGCGACAGTGGCGTATACATATTTCTCGAACATCCTGTGTTCCATATTGATGGTCAGATAGCAGAAGAAGCATCTCCGGAAGTAGTATGCCGCTGGGAAATTCAGGCCAAGACACTTCAACACCTTTGGAGCCTTTAATGGGCTTGTTAATATCACGAGCTGCAGCATGGTGTATTAATGGCAACAGGGAAATCGGACGAGATGCTTTCGGTTCTACTGTCAGGTAATTTGCCTCGCGGAGGGAACACACACACGCTCGTCTGGCTTTGTATAGCTTTCTATCACCTATACTTACAGCTTTGTTTGTAATTACCTTTTACCTCCGTCTCGCTTTATTTCTGAGTGTGTAGCCATTTCTCTGTCTTGCATCTATAACTCATTTATTCATGCATTTTTTTCTCTCTCCCAACGTCTTTCTTTCTCTCCTTGGGTCTAACAACGGTTGATTAGTTTTTTTTTTTTTTTTAAGAATAATGGTGACATACGTTTATGTGGCATACCATACCATACATAACAGTCGTGTGCTTCGGGCATCAATAACCTTGAAACGGTAGAGATTGTTGTAATGGAATATTCAAGAGTGTTTGGGCAAAGTAATGGAAATCTGAACAGAGGAGATAACATATCTTGTTTCTCAGACCAATTAATCTGTGAATTTAATCTTTGTATTGATTTCTTAGTCATCGTCGAAATCACGTACTTGAAGATGCCACTGGATTACTAGATATCAACTTTAAAATTACACAAGCTCTTTAATATTTTCTTCAGTTTGATTTGAATTAGGTATGGGCTGCTGCCTTTCCATTTTCACACACACACACATACACACACACACACACATACACACATACACACACATACACACACATATACATACACATACACACACACATACACACACATACACACACATACACACACATACACACACACACATACACACACACATACACACACACACACACACACACACACACACACACAGAACAACCTTCTAGGTATTTGTTCGTTACACCGCGTATTTATCTATCTATGGCGTTACACAACGAAACAACAATTGTGTAGTTAGAACCAGCATTTTGGTGCGGTCGTTTTTGAGAAGCTGCTCACTCACTTTGCCTATGAAGAATTTCCCTAAATTTTATAAAGACTAAGGTCTATTATGCTTTTCACAAAATTATATCACTGCCCACTGAGCTAGTTGAATCCTAATACTGAGTTTAGATAAAGTCCATTTTGATATTACCTCCTTACATTCTAAGTGATATACCAGATGGTATATTTCCTTCAGGTGTTCCATTGATAGCTGTTAGGCCTACTTTTCTTGAGTAGTCATTACACATGGTACGATTAATTTAACTTTGTTTAGTGGCAAGAAGACATTATAAAGCTTGTCATTACGTAATAATATTAATTTTCGTGTCGCTTCGTCCCTTTCGTCGGTCTTCATTTCCTGTCAGGACTCTACCCTCAAATATCCTCAGTCTCTCTAGTCTCCTTGAGGCTACAGACCAATTTCACACGCGTACAAACAAATTCAAAAGTGTCGTTTTGTGTAGCACAAACTTTATTCCACTATTCCCACGTTAATAGAAGAACACAGAAAGAGAGTGTTTGAGAACAGAGTTTTCTGGAGAATATTCACGTAGTAGTGCGAAATGGTAAAAGGTCGTTGAAGAAAATTACATAATTAAACTTCATTATTTTTGTACTTACCAAATAATAACGGAATGATCAAATGGTACAAGATGAGGTTCGAGGGACATGTGGCAAGCGTGGTAAGGAAAATAATTCATATAGCATGTTGGTGGGAAAACCTGATGCGAAAAGACCACCTGGGTTCCCTAGGCCTAAGTGTAGCAATAATTTTATATATGTTTGTCCGCGCATCGTTGCATAAGCGTAGAGAAGAAAACCAACTAGATACAACGGAATGGTTTATTGAACCTATAATCTGCTCAACATGTTTCGGGCACTTATATGCCCATCATCAGGAGCTCGAGACTATATTTGTATTGTTACCGCATGTGGTGTGTAATGCCTTGGCTGCTGCTGCCCTGCTCCTGACCGCCAACCACCAGCAACCAAGGAATTACACACCATATGCAGCAATAACACAAGTATAGTCTAGAGCTCCTGATGATGGACATATAAATGCCCGAAACACGTTGAGCAGATTATAAGTGCAATAAACCACTCAGTTGCATCTAGTTGGTTTTCTTCTCTAGGCTTATAGAAATAATATTTATATTATTCCTCAAGAAAGAGGATAAGTGTGCGTGTGGTCTGGGCTCCTGTCTTTCAGGATAGAACCAGTGGCGGTTTCCTGTGAAAACAGCTATAAACCTTCGGACGCCACAAAATGCCGTGATATGCTGGCACGGGACTACTTCCATTCCCATATGTCTTCTTGGTGTGCATAAGGAGAGCTTTACTTTTACCTTTACTGAGAAACTGCAAGGATGTCAATGGAAATTGTGCTGCATTGATGTATATTTTCAGTCTTAACGTTTCTGAGTATTAAACCAGAAAACAAGGGATTATGAACTGACTTTAGCCTGTATTCTTCCACTTTAATCTGTTATTATGATATGGTTTTGACTTAATGCATCACTTACAAAAAATTTGATCTTAGTCTTAGGATTTAGAAATAGTAGTTTCCTTTATGTCACGATTCTCTTTTCCACTCCAATGACTTGACCTGAACTGGTACGTAAGTGTCCATGCATTTATGCCCATTTGGTTACCGAATCTGCAAGTTATATAACACGAATTCCAATTTCAGATTTCCATTACTTCTTCGTCTCCTGTATGTAATTACGCGTGCAAAAATATAAAATCAATTATATTTTTAGGACTGTATATTTCACTACGTGGGATTCCAAAGTAGACGGATGCAGTTGTATGTTGACCTTCCAGATGTGAATAATTACAGTCATGCATCCTAGTGAAATATTTATTTAAAGGCCTTCTCCTTTTAGGGTAGCACAACGTTCGCTCCTGTAACGGCCGAAGTGTAAATTTAGACGCTTGATCTCAGGTTTCAGCCGTGATGTAAATGAGCTATGCGCTGTTCTGGAATTTTGCGCAGCGCACAATGGAAATATAAATTCATAGTTTCAGAAATTCTTAATCTCCGTCCTAGATAGTAGTTACTGACCTCCTTAGCCTCCTTTACCCTACTTACACGGAGAAAGAAAATCTATGCACCAATTAAATAGGAACCCAAATGGACTTCAGATCCTCTTCGAGGTAGTGGAGAAGCAAAAATATTTAATCGCTTCTGGCTAGTTTTAGACTTCTTGCGTTTAGTGAAGAAAAGTTTGAAGAGTTCCGTTCCCTCTCCTTTATTCTATATCGTTTAAAATTTTGTTGTAATCTGTTCGTTAGTTTCGATATTCGTAACTCTACAGGATAAAATGAAATTATCCTTGCCTGCTGAATGGTCTGCAGTAGATGAATTTAACGTAAATCCTCCATTATCTAAAATTTCATATCTTGAATATTTGTTTTAAAAGAGTCCCGTCTTGTTGATGGTAATTAATCATGATCTGGAAATTCCAAGCCATTTTTAAATTCTTCGTAGCCACACTCCTCGTTATCGACATGATAAAAGGAGCCGTCATGTGATTACACTTTGGTCCATCTGACTCTTATCTGTGGTAATCAGCGCTATTTCTGGCATGCTCAGTTAGCAATAGGCTTGTGTTAGGAATATATTGTCACTAACAAAAAGTTTTATTTTGCAAAGAACTGTCGAAATAATAAGATAAGGTTTGGATGAATACATATTGCAAAATTTTATCTACAAAGCAGAGTTGCAAAATATGACAGTGAGAGACGGATCCAGGACGAAAGAAGGTAAAACAAAATAATAAATCGAAAAATTAAAATCTTAAGACACTTGGATGGATGTACAAGCCAGGTCCTGGTGGGTCACAGAGGGAACTGAAGGCCGATAATTTATTTACAGAGACTTTTGCTTTTGACGGATGGGAAGTCAGTGTATATAGAAAGGTTGAAGACAGGTGTTTAAATAAATTAGCGAATTACAGCTAACTGGACGGAGAGTGAAATAAAGGTACGTTGCTTACGAAAGGACAGGACAGGACAAGACAGGACAGGACGACTTAAGTTGGGCGGATGCGACTTAAGTTGGGCGGACCAAGTTAACTACGCGGTGAAAAAGGCCTGGAAAGCACTATATTTCACAATGCGAATACTAAAAAAGGGTAATAGTAATACCAGAAGTTTAGCCTACATGTTACTTGTAGGTCCGATTCTTGAATGTGGGGTCGCGTGCTGGGATCCGTACAGGGAGGGTCAAATAAGTGCGTTGGACAGGGTGCAAAAGAAAGCGGCCAAATTTGCACATCATACGAACAGTCCGAACTAGGAAAATTTGGCGTCGCGTAGAAAGTTATCACGCATATGTGCCCTCTTCAAAATATACTCTGGGGAACCCGGGTGGAAGCGAATTGGTGACAGATTACAACGGCCACACTATCTGAGAAGGGTAGATCATGAAAGGAAAATTAGGAGTAGGAGAAAAAGGAAGGATATAGGGAAATATTCTTTTGTAAATAGGACCATCCAACACTGGAACCAGTTACCGGCAGAAGTGTTAGGAATTCTCCCCTGCAAACCAATCACTTTTAAAAAGAGGATAAGGAAGTAATAATTGAGTTGAATTAAAAGGAAGTAAAGTGTGCTGGAAATCATCGAAAAGTGGAGAGAAGCGGAGTATAGTGAAGTGAAAAGTCTAAAGTTAAGTGAAAATTTATCTAAAGTGGAGTGTAGCGAAGTGCAATAAAGTGAAGTGAAGTGAACGAAGCAAAGTGAAGTGGTATGAGGTGCAGTGAAGTGCAGTATAGGGAGGGCGGAGGGGAGGAACGAGTCTTTATGGAAAAGGTTTATAGAGGAGTAGTAAGTGATGAGAAGTGAAAGACTGGGGTGAAAGCGTGAGTGAATTAATGACTGTAAAAAAAAAACAATTACAAGAAACTGTACACAGCACTCTCTTGCTTAGGTGTTTTTACCTTTTGTACATGTTGTATTCTAATTTGTATCATGTGTTTTGTTGCTAGTTTTAAATTGTCTTTTGGGTAATTGTTGTTGGTTGACCGTGTATATTGTTGTAGTTGTCTTGTGCGTGTTGTTACCATATGTGTATTTGTTGTACTATGTGTGTATTTTTTTTTTTACTTTAAGTGCCGGACTGCTGGCTACAAGTCAGTACTCGGAAGGTCCTGCGACCGGCCATTTCTTGTTTTCCCTGTGCCGAAAAGCAAATGCTGAGATGGTTCCCAAGATTCCACTACATGCTTCTCATGTATCCCTCCCGACTTAAATTTAGTAGTAACCAATTTCATGTTTTGTTTACATGTAAAATAACCACTGCCAACGGGTAACAACTCAATTGCAGTAAATTATTATTATTCTTGTTATTATTATTATATGAATTTACACATCGTATAATGTAACACTGAAAAGCGTTAGCCTATTAGCATCCTGGACCCTTCTAATGCGATCGTACCATTTAACCAACTGCAGTTCCACTAGTTGCTTTTCGTCGTTGCTATTTTTGTGGTTTACAACTACATATATAATTTAGAATGTTGTTATAATTGTTAGGATTCCTTATTCGGTTTCTTTGATAAACTGATGATTATTATTATTTTATTCCACTATTATTATTATTTTATTTCAAGCTGTGGAGTATATAAGTTGATACATTCTTTGTAACTAACTTACGTCATTCTTAACCTTTTGGCGCCGGAATTATTTTTTTTAAATTTTAGCACATACTGTATATGAAATGTGAATAAAACAGGAACCAAATACGTTAGAATTATGAAACAAACTGCATTTTGAAGAGAGAAAAAAACGGAGAGTATATAGCATGTTTAAAATATTCAGTACCTGTATTTGTTGAATAAATATATAAAATGCAACGTTTAGAGGTTAGCGGTGCGGTACGACCACTATAGTGGTCGTTAGGCTTCAAAGGGTTAAGAATGTTACTTGGACTATCGATAGTTGAGGAAGTGGTTAATATTTCTATATCAACTACATTTATGGAATCCGAAATTCACCATCATATTCATGAAGTCCCAAATCCTCTTTCAAGCTTCGTAATTGAGAAGTTTGCGCCGGTTTTTCGGTAACAAGGCTGTTGACCCTTAATTTATTCGCGAATTTGTTCAGTTACTACAGACAAATGCTGGGATAATGACATAAAATAAGCCACTGGATGCTTTTGTTCTATTTTCTTACTCATATTCTTGGTGTTTGTTGTATCATTCGCCCGAGCACGACAGTATTGTCGCATTAACAGCTGCCTCTGTTGGGATATTCCCTGATAGATGCGGTGTTTAGGACAACGGTAAAGAAACACACTGTATATTTGGGCATTCGTCTTTGTATGAGAACATTTAGGAAGAATGCTTTGAGAATTGTTGAATAAATAAAACACAATTTCTAATTAAAGTCTCCATTCTTCTGGGATGTTAGGTAGTGGCGTACCGAGAGGGGGGGGGGTGTTTGGGGGGTTTCAAATGTCCCCCCCCCCAAATTCCGAAGGCCCTCCAAAATCGTGCCAAACTCAACCTGATTGTGAAAACTGTTAAAAATTGTTGAATTTAGGACGCCAACATCCAAAGATGTTCGGAAAAAAGGCTGTAAAATTCTAAAACTACCTAAGTTCGCAATTGCTTTACATTAGCAACGACAAATGCATTGGTTGTCATCATAAATAGTCTTAAAGTATCAAAAATTAATAAAATTTTACTATATGAAATGAAATTTCTTGTACCAAATTACACCTGCCTCCAGAACCCCTGACTAGGGGCCTCCCGCCCACCAGATCCCCGTTCTCTCTGTCTTCTTTCCTCAACTGAATTTGTTGAACCCCCTCTGAACAAAATTCCTGGGTACGCCACTGATGTTAGGCTGTGTCGTTCTGTAAGTAGTTACCTACGTTTCAACGGATCTTACTGCCTTTATCTTCAAGGCCATAACTGCCTAACAATAATTCTCCCTCGACTCCTTGTTCTTCAAGAGGAAGACATTATTGTAACTGCACTGCCGTGAACTACTTGCGCAAGGACGCAGCGCAGTACCTCAACAATCTTCAGCGGCAGCACTGAAATAATCTCGAATATCGCAAGTGGTAAGTTGCAACTAGGCCAAGGTGGGGGGGGGAGACATGAGTCTGTTTACCATTTAGCAATGTCGTGTTTGTGTGTAGCTGAATGACTGTATGAGGAATATGACGTGAAGAGTGTTGCACCGAAATTTAAGTAGAAATCTGGATTGCTTTTACGCAAATGGAATATTTGATTCGGGGAAAATATTCCTGCCTTTGTACCACAGTAAAGGGAATTACAAATCAGCGCCGTCACAGACAGACGCATGCGAGCCGCATGCTGTAGGGCCAACTAAATATTAATACTGTAACAAGTAGGTAAAGATAGGAGGAGGGTATGGGCTCTCGCAGTGTCTGCCCAACTGCGCCTTGATTGGGCTGCTTCTGTGTTGACATTTCGGGCGGTCTGTTTGCCAGTCTCCAAAATGACAGCTGTTCATCATCGGCACAGACGAGGAATCAGTTTCACTGACGAAGCGCAAACGCTGTCAGCTGTCTCAAAGGTTGTGAACAAGACAAATTATTGTATCAAGTGTTAATGCCAAAGGCTTGTACTGACAGTTCATACCGTCCCAACACGTATGACAAAGCAAATTTTGGCGGGAGACGATCTATGAAATTCCATTTGTAGATTCCTTGCCTTAAGATAGTAGTCAAATTGTAGGAAAGGTGAATTGCATGTGCAGACTTTGCTTTGCTTCTTATTCATTACGCGGCGCCGCAGTTGGTCGAGGCACTGCCCCACATGCTGAAAAGTCGCGGGTTCGATTCTTGATTGTGTCATTGAAATTTTTCATTGATATAATCCTTCCAGCTGCGCTATGGTCTTGGAGTCGACTCAGCCTCTAAGAGAAATGATTACCAGGAATATTTCCTGGGGTGTAAAGGCGGCCGGTGCGTAGAGTTGACATTCGTATCACCTTCATGTGCCGACTGTCTTGAAATCTAGAAGCTTCAGCTTTCTGAAACCCTCAGGGCCTGTACAGGGATTGCTGTTTTATTTCTTGTTCATTAACAGAAATTTAAACACTGGAAGTATCGAGCAAACAAATGTTAAAATTACTGATCACTAATATGCTGAACTTTAGGACCCGAAATAATTAGAATTTATATGTCTAAAGCCGCCTTGTATAGAAGGGAACGGTGTTTTCACTGCCTTCTTAGTAAAAAATTTTTTGGCGGAATCTGGTAGTACTTCAAGATGTTCAGAAATTCTCCGGTTTTTGAAAAGAATCAGAAAGATCGCTTCAGTATTGACATAGACCCTCAACTCTTCCCTGTCCTAAGTTAGATGAACTGCGTACACATGTGCATATCTTACAGCCTGTTTACTTGAACCTGCTTCTATTGATCACTATAAAAATATTGGGTAAAGTGTAGAAGCTATAGACTTCTTCAGTGCCACTTTTCTCCACCTTCCTCTTAGTTCCTACGCCTTAAACTCACATATGCACATTGGCACCATATTTTCCAACATCCTTGTCTTAACGTGAAAAACCAAGTTTCATACTCATACAGAGAAAGGGGGAAAATTACAGTTTTGTTTATTTTAATCCTTAAGTGTTAATGTATCACTTATTGGAATCACAACCAGCGGCCTTTATACACATGTTGTTGAACGTCATATTGTGTGCCTGGAGTGCCTGAGTAGAGTTTGTGAGACAAGCAGACAGATTTGATGTGTGGTTGACCGTGCATCGTAGTTCAATGTGGAATAAGAAACCAACTAGATGTCACTTAGTATTATATTTATTTCTCCTTATAAGTTGCTCAACATGTTTCGGGCCACCTTGTGC
>Ga0123355_10009074_pt1 | contig 15077 bp, 8 predicted proteins | sample TergutEmb28metaG_3_FD_89872 | JGI IMG/M metagenome (GOLD analysis project Ga0123355, IMG submission 89872) | Embiratermes neotenicus P1 segment gut microbial communities from Petit-Saut dam, French Guiana - Emb289 P1 | ecosystem: Host-associated > Arthropoda: Insects > Digestive system > Gut ...
AGCACGCAGAATGATGATGAGATCTCAACATCACCACGCGGTTTAGGCATATTATATATAACTCTTTTAGCAGAAAATTATCAGAACCTGAAGATGGCCGCTATAGGCCGAAACATGTAGTTTTTCCTTACTAATAAACACCATCATTTAACAATATTTTATAGTTGTGTTTTTTTGACTGAATTCACCTCACCATATAGTTTAAACGCACAACGGGGATGGCACACCTTAGCACTTTTTGTATTGTTTAAACAAAAAAGTACAAATAGTTAATGGTGATTAAATGAAGGAAGTACAGTATGGAATTTCTTCCATAGCAGACGTAATTTTGATACCGCCATGACGCCGGTTGGTGGAATTAGGCAGTGACATTTCCAGCTCACCAACGTAATAGCTGCAAGCCCTGACTCAGTCATAAAACAGCAGTTTCTGAAAACAAAGCTCAGTGGTTGAAAGTGCGGTGCGGATTAAGACTGGTTAGGTCCGTTTTGCTGGCAAATTTAAGCCCAGAATTTTGAATCAGTCTAATGGAGCTTATGCACACTATCCTTATACTAGAAATTAAGCGAAAAAATGAGTTTTTATGTACAGATGGGGTGGGTGAGGTTTACTTGGGAAGATAGCTGGGGCTTTTCTCTGCTCGTAGTAGAGCAGGAATGAGGGGCGGAACAGGGCGGGGTGCGACAGCAGTTGACGGTACTTAGTCGGAGGGCGGAGAGGGTTATCTCTGTTCTTATTCTTCTCCTTCTTGTCATGATGCTGGGCGTCTCGATAGTGAAGTACACCCACCACAAAATGCAAAGACATAAGAGAGTAAGTAGCTGACATCATGGTATGTAAGAAGTAATGTTAAGCACTAGGTACACACTGGTTAGCAGTTTATCGACTACGTTCATCACACTACGGGTTTGGTATTTGATTTCTGTTTGGGTAACGACAGAGATCAGAGGTTTTTGAGAATGGCTTGTGGAGGTGCTACTTCTCGTCTTCTTGAAGTATATTACTTAACACTTTGTTAGATGCTAAGATGGTGCAACATCGGTAATGAAAGAATGTACAAACGAAACATGGGTGGTATGATACAGACAGGGCAAGGACGAAGCACTAGGAGAAAAAAAATGTGTCAAATTGCCACTTCGTCTACCACAAATTCCACGACTGGCCTGAAATTGAAGCCGGACCTACGCGGCGAAGGGCCAGCGCATAATTGCCTGGGTCATGGCATGGTTTGTATGGTTATGACTTGCAATACTTTCCTGGCTCAAAAAAAAAAAAACGCAATGAGTATATTTTTAAAAAGTTTTCGTGATAATATTATTTTAGATAGGACAATAGAAAAACAGTACCAAATGAGAAACACATTTTGTACACTTCGTCTCAGTAAGCCTATTAACATTACTAATGTGAGAAGAGGAAGAAGATTAAGGTGAGCAGGTACAGGAGAATGATGAAGTCTATACCAAAAGGCACGATAGTGGGCAGCACCCCTACTTATTTTTCGAGATGTCTCAGGTTCAAATATCGGTCCGGAGATAAACTAAATAAAGTAAGGTTTTTATAACTTTATCGTTGCACCGTGCATTCTGAAGATTATTTAATTTATACGCACCAACTAATGCACTTAGATATAATATTAAACAAGTTTAAAATTTGCATTAAAACGCTCCTAGATGTTTCGATCGTACGATCATCCTCAGGGAGCACATATTTTTCCTTGCTAAAGTTATATATTAAAATAATCAGTGATGCACTTCGTTATTTAAACTTGGTGATGTGGCAGCATGGCGTGTGTCTGTATGTGTGTCGTACACTGTGCACAGTGTACGACACACATACAGACACACGACATGCTGCCACATCACCAAGTTTAAATAACGAAGTGCATCACTGATTATTTTAATATATAACTTTAGCAAGGAAAAATATGTGCTCCCTGAGGATGATCGTGTGATCGAAACATGTAGGAGAGTTTTAAGTATTTTAATGCAAATTTTAAACTTCTATAATATTATATATATATATATATAAGAGCACTAGTTGGTGTGTGTAAATTAAATAAGGTTTTTATAGTTTTCCTCAGCCCTTTCACATTCGTTCTGGTATAGTGGGTTAACTTGGCCCACGACCGCTTAATTCAGCGTCTGTCCAGGTTATCATTCACTAATCAGTATCATTTCATACTAAATATTCTGAGTTATTGAAAGCGTCCTTAAACAAAAAAAAATATACATAAAGAACCCAATGATGACAATCGTAGTACTTTGTACTGTGAGATTCAATTTATAAACGTAAAATGGAACATAATGTGCATAAATAAAGATATATAAAAGGCGAAGATAATTAAATGCAATAGAAACATGTAGGAACACACAGCACAATTAAACGCAAAATATCTGCGCAAAATTTTCGAATCGAAACCTTAGAGAAAGGAATAACACGGAAGACCTAGACGTTAATGGGGAAAATATTAAAATGGATGTTTGGAGAACAAGTTGTCATGATATTAACTGACTCGAGAAGGCACAAAAAGAAGGTCCATTCATAAAGGCCAAAAGCACTATTCCTTGGGCTTGGGCATTCAGGGACTTAGTGAGGTAAAATTATCCTTCTTCACAACATCAAGGCGTATGGGGGAGTGGAATTATAGCTCCACCCAGCACCAACCTCGCCACTAGATGGACGCATATAAATGCTGACGCATCTCTCAATCTCTCCCACCACTAAAGTGAGAGGAATGGTTAGCTTCACCATCCGGCCGCTTAACACTCAGGGAGAAAGCCCTCTGTATACATTAAGGAGGAAGCTAGGTGGGCCAGACAGCCGGTATCGATGATGTGGAGAAAGTACATATCTCTTGCCCCTGGCGAGAAACGAAAAATATTATTCGGTCGTCCACGTCACTATACCGATTACAACGGTTCTGGCTTGCAAAAGGACGTGAAATTGATGCGTATATGTAGCACATCGATGCAGTTTTATGCCGCTTCTTCGAACAGTCTGCGCTCAATCAACCTACCCCTATACGTTTCATCCGCTGGCCGTCAATATTTCAAGGAAATGTCTCCTGTGACTTTCAAGGTAAACATCCTGAAGTGTCTCTGATACAAAGGATAAGACTGAGATTATAGCTGTAGACTGAAATTGGCCAAAGGCAAACTACACTGACCCACGATAATTTTTGTGGAGTCAAAACTCACGAAACGGGAAACTTCGAGACACCCCAGCAAGAACCTCAAATTTCATTCAACTGATCTAAATTTCGGCGAATCGTCTGCTTATAAGAGCCGGCTAGATTATGCATACAAATAACGCAATTTACTAAGTCCTGCTTCTAGGAAGCTGGTGCACAAAACCACGGCACAAACTGCGTAACTAATTAACATTGTAAAAGTGAACGCAGCAGCAATACGGACAAACCTTTCAAAGAGGGAAGAAAAGCAATATTTTTCGAATAATACTGCGGCCCCATGAGTATAAACGAAACCCGATATGAAGTTACCTCTAGGAAACGAAAACTGCTTAAGTCTGAAATATAAGTATTTACTTATTCCATGGAGCAGAGTCCTTAACAGAATTTCAGCTGGTCAAGAAATTCCCCGCATTTTATGGAATCCGAAGTTTCATTACCGCATTCACAAGTGTTCGCCACCTGTCCCTGTCCTGAGCCAACTCGATCGAGTTCATACCCCCACCTCCAACTTCCTAAAGATCTTAATATTATCCTCACATCTACGCCTGGGTCTCCCAAGTGGTCTCTTTCCCTCAGGTTTCCCCATAAAAACCCAATATACGTCTTTTCTCTCCCCCATACGCGCTACATGTCCTGCCCATCTAATTCTTCTCGATTTTATCACCCGAACAATAATGGGTCAGGAGTACAGATCATTAAGCTTCTCACTGTGTAGTTTTCTCCACTCCTCCGTCACCTTATCTCTCTTAGGACCAAATATTCTCCTCAACACCCCACTCTCAAACACCCTCAGCCTACGTTCCTCCCTCAATGTGAGCGACTATGTTTCGCACCCACACAAAATAACAGGTAAACTTATAGTTCTGTATATCTTAATCGTGAAATTTTTGGATATCAAGCAATATAAGTACAGGAAAAATAATTTAGTGTAGAGGATTTGCTTCACATTATGTTTTGTTCATGTGTATGTTTTTTCATTGCCACAACGAAATTTACCTGTGACTAACGCGAAAGACGTCAATAAAATGGGGTCTATACACACACATTTTCGCAATAACCTAAAGGGACTTTTTTTTTTATTTCAAAGCTGTCCTCTCCACCTGAAGGGAAACGAAAATGAAAGTTAAGTTCTATATTTTGTACAGCAACAAATCAGTGCTACAGGAATGTTCTTGATAAACTGTTATTAGAACAGTCGGTACAGAAATTTGGTGGTTTGACAGGAACTGGAGAAGTCAGCATGTTTGCAAAACCCCGCCACTGAAACCTGTGTAGAGGTAAATAATCCGGCTCAAACCGACATATTCTATTTCTCTTGTGCATGTTTTTCACTATTTTCATCATCCATTCTCTACCTAGGTTGACCCTCATCTCTTCTCGTTGCGTTTTTCCAATAAAGAATTAACTCCATGCGATCCAAGTTTTCTACCCATCCAATATTTCCTTTTGTCACATTAAAAATTTCATATGACGAGTAAAAAGTTTTAAGTATCTCACCTATTAATTCTCAAAATTTTTGTCCCTTTATTCCTCTGATGCCCAAATTTTTCTTGAGTACCCATGAAATATATTCCTCTTCCCATGTGGGAGGCTAACTGTTGTGTTCATTTCAAATTTCAACTAAAGTTTTAATTTCATAAGGGATATCCCGCTGTGTTATGCCCTAAAAAAAGTCCTGACCGGTGGTTGTATCCAAATCATCATCAATATCGACTTTTTAAATAGTTTTATATAAATTCTACGTTATAGAAGTTTTACATATAATGCAATGTAATAGCCATTGTAAGTCATATAACGAATACAACTGCACCATATAATACCTTATTCTAAAAGTTTTTGTACTGTCAGCCTGCAGATGGTCTTTTTGGGCTGAAACACGTAGTCATACTTAAGTAAAACTTGGCTGTATTGGACGGAACTATAACGGATTGTTTTTAAAGTTTTATATTTGCAAGAATTTATTTCTTTATTTATTTATTTTTTGATTAGAAAGAAAATATTTTCTGAACTGAATTTATTTATTACTTAGTAAGTAATACACTAAACGAATTTACCTCCATAGGTTCTCATATGAATGTTAACGAAGTAAGGATATTCATTTACATGAAATTTGCATATTGATCTGATATAAAATGTATCACCCTTACATAGGCTCGTCTAGAGTTTTCAGAATTATTATGTTGGGTAATGAATATGCATGTATAAAATAAAGCCATGCATATTAATCTTCAAATGACTTCATGTTGATGTTAATTTTTTGAAAACACAAATTTTTTATTTCAGTCAAACTTTATCCTCTTCTTCATTCACCTTTCTAAACTTCAACTACTGCAATGTAGACCCAGTTTCATTCGATATTAATTATAACCAGAGTTGACTGTAAGTAAACATTTTCTACACATACAGGAGCAAAGAAAGGCCTGAACTTTGTAGGTTAGCTAAGAGGTAACATTCAAATTACTCTGTCACTTACCCTACAGGGCTAGCATACCGCACGTGAAATTTTCCGTGTAAGATAAAGTATTTCTTGAGACTTGAAATATGAGAGGGTCTACGGCTCACAAATAATCTATTACGAACCTTCGAATAAAAATTATTGATATTTTCAAGCACTATGTTTCATATACCACCTATTTGAAAATTTCAGAAACAATTATATTCCACGGCAGGTTTAGTCTATCTAAGAATACTGCAGGACTTTCAGAATAAATAGCTTTCATTTCTGTAACCATTAATTCACCTCTAGCCTTTGTAAAGGAGAAATACCGTAGAGGTTACCTTCTTCTTGAATACGACGCCGTGCAGATTGTTATGTGTCGAGTTTACCGCAGAGACGAAGGCAGTAGGTTCCTGCGGAAAAAAAAAACCCGTACCCATTTACCAAGCTAAATTTAACACCCCACAAAACTGTAACCCATAGTTCCCGTTGTTAAATTAACGAGATGTAATTATTGTATATGAGGAAGCAACTGGATTTTAAAGTATTAATAAGCGTAGATTAACTACGTGCTTTAGAAGCTCATACATATTGATTGTTGTTGTTTGTTTATGTTCTATTTAATTATGAAACTGTACCTTGGAATTGCGCGTAAATATAGAGAAAGGGAACAGAAAACATGCAGAAGGTGACCATGACCTAAATGACTGAAGGTTATTAAACCAGTAACCGTCTGGAGTTACGAAGGAAAACCACAAACAAATTAATTCCATATAGCAGACCTCTATGCTCAGAATTGAACCTGGGATCGTACAAACACTTAGCAGGGTTAAGGAATCGAAGATGACGATGGACTGGTCGTTTTAATGGTGCGCTTTTGATTTCTTCCAAATCAAAACAAACTTAGAAAATAATTTGTCTATAATTTTATTCGCAAAACTAAATTTCTTGAACCGAAACTCTTTTATATGAGAATAACTGAGTAACAAGACATTAAAGCTGGGACCAAATAAACTTTTCGAAAATTTTATTAATTTTACAGTCATTAGATTTCGGCAAAACAAGATGTGCTTTGTAAAACGGTTAAAAAGGTAAAGCAATCTCGTTACAGGGGTGGAGTGGCCCATAGGGTTCCAGGAAGTTAAGGTTCCCAAATTTCATGACAACGGCACAGGATGGTGGTAAGGTTGTCAGCCTTACACACCGGCCGCTTTTACGCCCAGGCAATGCTCCCGGTACTCATTTCTGTTAGAGGCTGAGTCGACCCCAGGGCCATAGTGCGATCGGAAGGATTTTACGTCAATGAAAAATTCCAATGACACCAGCTGGGATCGAACCAGAGACCTTCCGATTTGTAGCACAGCACCATAATTTGTAAAACTGTTACTAGTGTTTTATCTAAGTTACAATGACTACACACGCCAAAAATATTTTGCAGTCGCGATGTTGCCATTGTATATGTTCTTGAAGAATTTTCCAAGATGAATAATTTTCAAAGGCAGATATGTATATCTCCGTACGAGTCCTTGCATCTCCTTGATAATTAAGCCACTGCTTCTTATGTACTGATATGTCGATTTGCATGCTCTCATGGGATTAATAATATCAAAATAAAAATAGAGATACTTGTAATGTATTAATATTTATAAAAACTGCCTGGAAGATTGGTTAGATTATATATATATATATATATATTGGTGTGTGTATGTGTGCGTGCGTGCGTTCTGTCCACCTTCAAAAGTATTTCACCTGAATCCATATTAATGACATCTCTAATTATTTCCACGTTTTGCCAAAGCTCTCTTTCTGAACGTTTGTCCAACATAAGAGTGTATCCACTTCTGGAACACCCTATTCTATCGCACAAACAACATTCGTCCCACAATATAAATATCTAATCAGCTAAGAGTGCGGCACAAACGAACAGGTTCGCAATACGGTGATCACCATTTTGGCATATTTATTATGCAGGCAGGTAAATCGAAACGCCTTGCACAAAGCATATCTTACTTCTATTTATTATGCTCGTGAGATTTGTCTTATTTAACGACTCTGTTTCAAACATATAAGTCACATCTGTAGGCTTGTTGGCTAAAAATCGTCTACGGAGAAAATCACGAAAGTCCTACCTATGACAGTTGGTAACCAGGCCGAATTTGCAGTCGGATAGCTCGAAAAAGCGTGTGCAGAATTGAAGATGAAAGAATAGAATGACTGATTTATACTTAGTGAACACCAAAGGATTATTAGAGACAGTAAGTTAATGTTAACCTACCTCGTTATAGAAATCAGAATCGTTGGTGAAGTGCGTTAAGTTTACGTTAAAACTTCAGACCATGAACTAGAATTACTTTTCTAACCCCAATCCCCCGGCTCTAGGCTTATGCTGGACGCTATTTTGGCACATCAGAGCATTGTCAATACTATAAACACTTCAATGGCTTTCCCACGCAATGGCACTTCAAACACATCTGCATTAGAAAAAGTCTATACTCTCACACTGATGATTAAATCTATATTAATAGAGACGTCTGTCTTTAACCAGTTTTAACTACTTACACCTAACAAGATATAAAGCACAAAAATCTTAGAAAAACTAGGCTTTTTTTATGTGCCTTACCTGATTCAGTCACATGTCTGCTTACACCCACTTAACAATGTACACTAGTTAACAACAAACATAAAATTCTTCCAGCACCGACAGTAAAAAGCGACTGCACATAAGCAATAAGCAATAACCACAGTACTCTAATGCAAAGGAGAAAGACAAGAATAACGAAGGCCTACTGCACCACAGGGAAAGGCATATGTGATTCACTGCATGGAAATAAACAATTGAAGTACAGTGTTCGCTACAAGTATTGTTGCAGCAACGCCTCGGTAGAATAGGCCTCGTTAAAATGTTCCGTTTATGAAGCTCTTCTGAGAGTTCTAACAAGCAATCGAACTGGGAACACGCGGGTACCCATACCTGTCACGTGCGGAGTTATGGGGAGCTGCGCATGACCGATCAGAAATAATGCTAAGCGGTCTGAACCAAGGATTGAAAGAAACTACAACAGCAGGGAGAAAGTGGGCAGGATCGAGCGCCATATTCTTCAGCATCCACAGGACTAATTCGTTTGGCCTGGATAAATCTATACTCCTTTAGCTGAAACATAACATGTTAAAGTTGCGACTTGCTCGTGTTTTACTAGACAGCTTTATAAACATTTAGAATTATTTATACGAATAATGTCTGAAGGGTCTATAATGGAGCTAGGGAAAAATTCAAAGTGACATGACACGGCTACAGCTTATCTTTTGCAGCAGCCTGTAACTGACTCCAATGAGCAGAGTTCTACTTGAGAAGCTAATAGGTCCTCAGCTGGTCAAGAAATTCATCGCTTTGTATGAAACACGAACGTTCATTACCGCATTCACAAACGCCCGCCATCTGTTCCTATCCTGAAAGATCAATCTAATCACTGTTTGCAATGTCCCTGTAGCAAAGGATCAGTCCGAGACCTTGGGAATGTTTCGTAACATCGTAAGTTGTTACGGTGAGGAGTCTTTAGCACCTCGCCCAATGCCCCTAGTTGGAGGACCACCCTTGTCGGCTATCGGAGACCATTTATGTAACATAGCTGCTTCCACCCACCATATCTAGAGGCTGTTTATCCATCCGCAACCTCAGGAGGCGCCACGTTATGAAGACAATGACCCTCTTGCCACGGAATATAATATGCACAATCCTACACATTTTGACTCAAAACCTGGATCTTCTACGCATTAAGAATATTAAAATTATAACTGAATTGCACTCTATTTAATCAGTATTACCTCGTGCTATAATATAATTTAAATTTGTAAGTTTCAAGACTACACACTTAACATTAAAAAATGTGTTTCCACATACTTTGGCTATTCGTTAATCTTCACAGACACTACATGACTTAGCAGTTTTAAAGACATTAAACAACTGAAATAACATTTAGAAAGTCGCCGAATTTTTTTCTTGTGGAAAGGAAAGCATATTGAGAAGCAGCTGGCGGAAGAATACCGCTGGGCAATATCACAGGCGGCGGGGCGTTCATACTGCGGCCGATCAGGTTCCAGTGTGTTGGAGTTTGTATTGCAGCTGGAGTCCTTTGGATAAATGTACATAATTCAACACGTGTGTACTCAGTTCCGACTTACATGAATTCGACTTCAGTACCTTCCGGAACGTAACAGTCGTGTAAGCCGAGAAGTGTTTTAAATAGCCTACGTACCAAAATGCAGGTGGAAATATCGAATTCGAGGGAGATGGTGATAATACTGTCATGGAAGTCGGCATACTTTACAAATTAACAAAAATGCCCGCCCCTTTCACAGTAGAAACACTGAACAAAAAACTCGCCTTCTTGCTAGATGCTGGAAATAACAGCCATGTCCTCTAGGCTCACTTTTACTTAAGCTGTAGAAAATTTTCTTAAATTTCATAGACTTATATTTGTAATAAATTATATACGTAGACTAAGACTGATACGGGAATTGAATAGTAGACATATAATTTAGTAGTCTATGTTGCGTGTTTTGCATGTTAAGGCAATTTTATTTCGTGCATAATTCACAAAATTAATAGGAAAGCTGGCTTCATACTTGTCTGGTATTGTAGGAGCTTCACAACCTACATTTTCCATAAACACATCTGTAAATGGGTACCAGCAACCAACTCCAAACATAACCCATAGACGAGAAAACTGTCAGCACTGTATGTCGTACAATGTATGTAAATTAAAGACTTTATCTACAAACACACTGAAGGTTAACTGGGGTCTTACATATAACGAAAAGTTGTGCTTAGTTAATCATCACGCCTTCAGTACATACGGAGGGATGGATAGATAGCCCCACGCATTCTTAACCTCGGTATTGGATTGAAGGCAGGGGTCTTCTTCACTCTCCCGTCACTTTACTACGGTATACATTGGATTCAGAGCTTGGTGGTCTCCACAGCCGATCTGGACAAGATGGAGAAAAGGAAAATCCGTACCTCCATACCCTCGGTCGGCAGGCCTCATTATAGTCAGTGTACCGACTCAGCTACGCCGGCCCAGACGAGGGCTTAATTAATGTGGTGCAAGAAAGGAAGTGGCAGTCCAGTCACAGCAGTGTCTCCTTCTTCCATACATCTACGTAATTTACCAGCACTGAACCCCTCTAACTTATTCCGCACTGTTCCATCAATAATTATGCATCAGAGAGCAAAGGATGAAACATTACAAGCACGCATTTCAACAATACATATAAAATGTGAATAAACTGTAAAACACGCAATCATTGAGGGTTCTCATACCGCACGTTTTCTGAGGATAAGAATACATTTTTTGTCTTACTATACCCACTTGTTTGCCAGACTAAGAGGATACAGCCTTATGGTGGGGACAAGTCAACAATCTTGTAAGGACTTACCAGCATCGTTGCCACACAGTAAACAATTCAGCCTCAAGTGGACAGCAGCAAACTGCATAAGGGTACTGGACTCAAAGTTACACATTCACTCTACTGAAAATGAATGAAATGAGTTAACATCAAAATATCAGATAAGAATGAATTTTAAAAAGTAATATAATTTACAGTAATTTCTCTTCTGGTTGTAGGCATTCAGAACACATTAATCCTTTCAAGCAAGACTTTTTGCTGTTTCTCCACACTGCCCCACTACACTCAACTCTGGATAAAAAATCCATAAATTATTCAAGAGAAGATGTAGGATTTTATGGTAGATTTATGTTAGCAAAATGAGGTAGCAGAAAAATGTAAAATATGTATATCTATGTAAGAAATCTGCAGTCTGCAAAAACTGGTGTTACATTGACAAGTACTCATATAGATATCAAAAAAGAACTCAGTAAACTCAATAGCCTTAAACTCGAACTGGGTGCTGGCATTCTACATGAAAGGATTAATGGCAGTGAATTTAGTATAACAGACTGTGATGAGAACATGCAATATTGTGATAAAAGGAAAGGCACACAAGTATCTTTGCTCTGGACAGTATTTGAAACTGTTACCCTTGTGTACACTTCCAAAGACCAGATGCAATTTAAACAATGCAACCACTGGAATCTGCTCTTCTGGAATTTGCAGAACTAGATGTAAGAATGAAAACATGATTTATCATTTGGTTGCCTCCAAGGAAAGTCTTGTATCTTCTAGGTAAATTATCTGAAATAACATAATGGACTGTGTAATGGTAAAACTTGTGGATTAGAACAGTAAATTATCAGGCTATTATAACGAAATGTGAAATAAATGAGAAAGTGAGGTATGATGGGTTTCAGGTCTGCTGCTACATCTACAAATTATAAAGGCAAATCCAAGTTTTCAGTGAAACAAAGATGATGATAATTTCAACATCATTTAAATAAACAGAATATAAATAATAATCCTGTGGTGTACATTAAATAACACATCCTTATACAGACTGGTATGCTTTAATTAATATATTTTCATAATATTGTTCTTATTTTACATTATAATTACAGTATAATATATTTTTACCATTTTTTATGATTAACAACCTTTTCTCAAAATCTCTTATGGGGCAACACTATGAGCAATTGGATGATGAAACCTGAAAGACAGTATCATTACAGATATATGTACCATGCAATCAGAATTGCGAATATTTGAACCTACAAACATCTACAGCAGAAGTAGCCTAATAATAATTAAAGAAGCATTATAGTCTGATTATTCATAAGATAATGGCCATGTGATATTCTTGTTATGAGACTGGTTTATGTATTAACACACATTCCAGAATAAAGTTGATTTGAAGAGTCAAGTTTCACTTTGCAGTTATTTGAATTTCTTGTTATTACGTAATGGAGAATTAAACAGAACTCAAATAACAGGCATTTTTCTTTACGTGTTTTATTCTTTTTTTTTTTTTTATTGAATAGTATATGTATTAAGTACGCATATAATCTAGCCATTATGTAAGTATCTCACCAACGGAGGTTCATTCATTTCCTGGTTGGTATTTATGTTTCATCTAGCATGTAACAAGTCTACATTTCTGTGTTTAGTGTTTAATAATTTTAATATCATCTACATGAATAACAATGACAAAGAGAGTGTGTGGTCATTCATGGTGACCCATTATCATCATTAACTTACAGTAATATTACAGACAGCTGATGTAAGGCATCAGCAGCCTCAGCACCATGAACGTTTAAAATGAAGATTATTAGATTGTCACAGAGAAACAGGTTAAGTTGATTCTGGGACTTCATACGTCTTCCAGTACAATCTGTACTGACAAATGATTTATGTTTCACAAGCACTAAATTTGTTATACTACATAACAGTGAAATTTAACATATTTTTAGCTGTGGTATCTACTGAAAATATTTTCACTGAGAAAAACACATTGTGAAAATCTATTTTAATTATAAGACAGAAAGAAAAGGCATGGTTTAAATAAAATGATGTGCATTTAAAATTGAATTTGGAAAAGTTAAAATAAATGTGCTTGTAACTAGACAGCAATAAATAATACAAATATTTAGAAACTTTAATTCAAATATGGTAGTAGTAAACTGTGCACATAATTTTGATTCGTAAAGAATTCTGACTGTAGCAAAGCACAGGTTATTAGACACTAACTTTTCACCATCAAAATCCAAGTTAATCTGATGACAGGCCATGCTGTCTTTGTTGTAAACAAAATGATACTGAGGCCAGATTTTCTCAGGGTATTATATCCCCTTCCCTCTAACTATTCTTTCATTAGTGCTTTGATACCCATCATACCTGTGCAGTGTACAACAGATTGAATTGGTCATCAAATTTTTATAGCCTCATTTTGCATTTGGAGCTTCACATCTGCCCCTTTGTTTGTCTCTACTCAAAATACAGAAATTAACGCATGGTCAACTACATTTATATGAAAAAATAAATAAATATTTTATTTGCTGCAATTCTAATGCACCTGTAAAAAACTTATAATTTTGTGTCTAAGGCATAAGAGTGTCTTCAGGACATATCCTTCATGATGAAGACAACAAACAGGTTACATGATTCTGTAACAAATAATTTCAATAATATTAAAAGAAAGGTTGAAATAAAAGTGAAAGTCAAACAAAAATCTTGTACTCAAATTGCACGGATCTCTAATGGTAACTAGATGTTCTCATAGGCAGTTAATACAGGATTCTTATACAGATCCTTCTGGATAGTTTTTATAAATGTTTTGGTATATGAGCAGGTAATAAAACTGATATGTTCCCATACTGTATTTCTGCCTCATAAAATAATGTTTAGTTCCTACTTAACCATTGTGAATTGAATCAAAATAGTTCACATACATTTGTGTTTTTGTTTAAAGTTGTTCCTTCACATATTTCCCAACCAAACTTGTGTGCGTGTTTCTTGTTCACCCTCGCAGATTATGTGTCCTGCCCATATCCAAATCCTCAATTTGAACATTATAATGGCACTCTATATATAGTGAAAAATATAAAGCTCCTTATTAATTTATAACATTTTTCTGTAAAGTATGATTTAATACAATCTTCCATCTCCATCATGAGTAACTGTTATTATCTCAGAAGTTTTTCTAAAAAGTATCTTGTGCATGCTCCTTATTTCCCAGTCCCCCTTGGCCTGCTAAAAATGTTGAAGGCAAGGCTTCTCAAACTATTTAATTTAAATGCTGTAGATGGATCAGGAATAACAAGAAAGAGGTACAAATTATGAAGGTTCTCACAAAGGAATTTCCTTCATCTTCATATCATTTCCTTTCCTTTCAGTCTGCAAATATTTTGAAATATTTGTAAACACCTTTAAATTAAAATAAATAGAAGTCTTCATGCATGATCAGCTGCAGCAGAATGGAGCAAAAATTAAAAGTTTCAAAATAACATCATTAAAGCAAACCAAATGTGTAAACTGAGGTTGGTATACCCCAAACCTTATATTTATTTCTCCAACATCTTCTGGCCCACCTGGGTTATCAATTAGGAGTGTAATACAAAATTACAAGTGGTAGAATGGACAGTTTACTAATGTGATATTGTATGTATGACATACAAATTAATTAAGCACAAAATTACAAGGTAATTATTAAAAACATGGAGTTATGTGCTCACACTGTGTTAGAATCATATAAAAGGCTGTTTTAAAAGTGCTGATTTTAGAGCAGATCATCGTCACTGAATATATGTCTTGGTCAAGTAACAACAAAATATTAGCCCTAGACCAACTAAGTAGCTGAATAAAGAGAGACCTACTTGATGTCACTTGCTTTATTCTTTCATTATTTAATGCTCGACATGTTTCAGATGTTAATACTTTCATCCTCAGGAGCTTGCAACTTATTTGTTGAGTTATTTCATGGGTTGTATTGCTCTGGTTCGATGTGTGTTGGTGTTACGTTGTGGTTTGGCTGGGGTGGTGTGGTATCCGTATGCAGGCTGA
>Ga0123355_10009075_pt1 | contig 15076 bp, 7 predicted proteins | sample TergutEmb28metaG_3_FD_89872 | JGI IMG/M metagenome (GOLD analysis project Ga0123355, IMG submission 89872) | Embiratermes neotenicus P1 segment gut microbial communities from Petit-Saut dam, French Guiana - Emb289 P1 | ecosystem: Host-associated > Arthropoda: Insects > Digestive system > Gut ...
ACACCAACACACATCGAACCAGATACAACCCATGAAGTAACTCAACGAATTAGTCTCAAGCTCCTGAGGATGGATGTATTAACATCCGAAACATGTTGAGCACTGAATAAAGTAATAATAAAACAAGTGGCATCAAGTTGGTCTCTTTTTACTCAACATTCCATTTGTATTTTTATATAGGCTTTACTGAGGTCCAGTAATTCCCTGAAGATGATAAAGATAGATCGAAACATATCGGAGTGATGACAAACCGTGTGTAAAATATATAATTTTCACATGAGGGCTGTTGTTGGTTTTATTGTGTGAAATAACCTGCTCTTCCTATCTTAAACGTTCATAGACTTATGGCGTTTTTTGACAATGAACTACACTCACGTGTTTCTTTAGTACATATAGTAAATTAATTAACAAATTAATTGTAGCAGAGACCTTGGAAACTTGTGGAACATGAAGTACTCAAATATTTACGAAGTGACGTGTTTAAAATAAACTGCCAAAAGCACCTATACTTAGCCAGATGAAATCAATCTATGACCTCACAGCCCGCATTTATATTATGTATGTTAATATTATCCCCGTCTTCGTTTAGGTCTCTAAATGTTATTTTTCATATTTCGTAAGAAGATTTTGAACACAGCTCCGTTCAACCTTATATATTACACAGTCCAACCACTTCTTTCTCTGTTATGTGTTCACTATAATTATGTTTTAAGAAGTGTTGTCTAACTTTATATGTAAAACTGAAAGGCGTGTTTTAATGTATCTTAAAAAATTCTTCAATTTGCCTAATGAGAGAAGTTACTGAGAACTTGTGTTCAATTTATTGCACTTGCTCTCTCCATAAACTATATTTATTATAAATGGTGTTAGTAGTTCAGGCTTTTGCAAAGTACAAATACAAGCAAAATTTTATGTTTGCTTCTTGTGCTTGATTCTATATGGTGCGAGTTCTGTGTTCTACTTAATCAGCTTCAAACACAAGCTGATTTTTTCCCATTCATTTCCAATCCTTCCTCCGATACCGCACCAGACATTTCAGCACGAGTACATGTTTTTTTATCCTTCTGTATCTAAGAAAGGATCAATATTGTCTAAATCAAGTATCTTATTATAAAGTAACAGCAGGACGAGATCAGCGAAACGAGAAACGACAGATGTGCACGACCAGTACAAAATGAAAGAATATTATGTCCTACAGCAATTGAAAAAAACGGATAAAAATAATTCCTTAGCCAATTGCAACTTTATCGTTTAAATGAACTAACCTTCACACCACAAAGTAGGCGTTAACTAACGGCTTGTACCGTCTACTGATTCAGCTAGTAACACTAATATAAAAGTATCAAATTTTCAATTTTCACCCATGTAATGGAAGTCCTTTGGTACTAAACGTGTACATGTTAGGAAGTTTTGAGACAAATTGGAGAACAGATAGAAACAGGAATTGTTGACGCTGCTTGTAGGGGCGTAAAGGAATAAGAACATTATAGCAAATAGAGTACGGGATTTTTCATAAGTCCGAGAAACTTGTTAGAAAACTGGCTGATGCCACAGTTGAATGAAGACAGTAATGATTACATCTTTCAACAAGATGGCTCTCCGGCTCACTACAAAGACGTGCGAGGGTATCTCAATCGAAACGTGCCACAGAGGTGGATAGGACGCACAGGAAAAAAGATGACGCGTTAATGCGGTGGCCACCCTGGTCCCCGGATTTAACCCTGTGCGACTTTTTCTTCTGGGGGTTTGTGAAGGACACTGTCTTTGTGTCTCCACTCCCAGCTAATCTCCAGATTTTCGCAACCGTATCACCGCTGCTGTGGCTCTGTTCGACTGTGATATGCTGACACGCGTGTGGAACGAGATGGACTATCGCATAAATGTCTGCCGTATTACCAAATGTGGACACATTGAGCATCTGTGAAATACGTAAAAAAAAAACTTGGAGAATTTCTCTCTCTATCGGCTTAAGAACTACCATGATCCGTTGAGTAGTTTATTTGTTGCGAATTTTTAAAATGTTTCACAGACTTATGAAATTCCCTGTATATATACATAATTGGTGGTCGTGAAGTTAAGAGGAACAGTTGTTATGTGTAATTTGTGAAATGTTAATAAATGTTTCTCTGTAGACATGTTCGTATGCCTGACACTCTAACTGGACATAACTATCAGATCTATATGCAATAGAAGGGATTGATATTAATGCCTTAGATTTAGCGAAATATCTGTAAATTGACATCATGAATGCTATCGTGGGGAAACTTCACCAGAGTACAAACATTGCAGTCTTCACTTGATGGATAATATGAAAAATTGTTTAATTTTTAAATCAGCAATATTTTGTCACAAATTGCACTTCATAGTCATGAAGATGTCTCCACTGGAGAATGTAGAAATTTTAGCAAATTTCCCTTAATAGAGTGGCCTACAGGTATGTAGAATTCGGATGTGGGTACGAAAGACACCCCCCCTCCCCCCAAATAAGAAAAAGAAGAAAAAAAACAAGGGACATTTCAACAAAGAGGCCCGTCTAAAATAGGTGAAACTGCAAAGCTTAAAGTTATTTAAGATGGCGGCAGGAGCTAGCTACAGAGGTTAGAGGCTTTGATACTTTTTATTCCGTTTTTCCCCCTACCTTTAAGGGTTTGTATAGGCCTTAAGTATGTGTGTTGGGTTTGTAGCTGTGCCGCGGGGTATTTGAAAGAACCGTTAGCTCACCTTGGCCGCTCATCCTGCTATCGTCCAATCCTGCATACCCTAAACTCACTACACAAAGTCATCCCTCGCACTAACCACATCGAGCTTACGACCGACGAGATTCTGAAGCGAATTATCACTGTTTCTAACATTTAATACAACCCATACAAACGTAAATAAAGAAACAATAACTGCATGATTAAGCCAGGACTGTTATTAACAATGTTTCCTTCTATACTACTTCTACGAGTGTCAGTATTTGTCACACACACAAACACACACACATAGTTGTGTCCACAAATTTCTAAGCATTGTCCATATAGGAGGCCTGGTCGGTTGACTGAGCATCTTACTTGATTTAATGGGCCTGGTGTGGCATCTGTTTTTACCCCAAGCCGCAGCACTGTTAACGAGTGTAGCGCGTCTGCTGCTGTTACGGTTATTCGAATTGGCGAGTTTATGGGTAGTACGATTCGGTTGTCTGTATCTAGTAGACGGAATGTATTGGCTTGCTAATCTTCTTGTTGTACTATATATGAATCAAATTCGAGTTTTGTAAAGTCTGAGTATTCATAACTTCAGTACCATTGGTGTCCGACTCTTTTTAGCGTTGTTACTGGGTTGTGGATTTCGTCTATTAAGTATAATAGGCGTAGGGATGGGATTGCAATAAATACTAAGATGACTGCGGGTGCAATTGTCCAAATAGTTTGTGTGTGTGTGTGTGTGTGTGTGTGCGCGCGCGCGCGCACGCGCGTGTGTGAATACGTATAAGATATGTATTTTATTTCACATATGTATTATTTCAAACCCATATCATTTTTACACAGACCTGTACAGCTAGTATAAATAATACTGTCGTTATTTTCATGCTCTCAGGCATAATGCCATTTACAACAGGAATCCTACTACCTAATCAGACTACTAGAAGTCCTGCAGCTCTTTTTCAAAATTTGAGTGATATTCTGTAAATGACTAACTCATATTGTGCAGATGATAAACTCTCACATCCCCACACCAATACACACGCAAATTTTCCAAAAATCTAGGAGCCACTTCAAAGTTCCATGCGCCAGAATGGTGACATAACGCAAGTTCCGTATTGAACAGCCACAAATATTAGGCATCACTGTTCAATATTTATTGGCCACCACGATCTGGCGCCCGGGATTTGTACACCCCTGACGTAGAAAGCGTGAGTTTCGTTAAATGACGTGTCTTCAGTAATGTCAGACCCGAACTGTAGTACAATGATTATAATCCATCAAGAAAATTATTAGTAAATACTAAATTGCAAATAAACGAAGTATGCAACGCTTAAGATTTAAACTGTAGTGCATATGAGCTGCTGCTGCTGCGTAACATATTTTTGCGTTCAGGTAAACAAATTTTACCGGATATGCTGTCAGAAACATGATCCCTACTAGAATTTTAGAGTAACCACGAGGTTTTAATGTTCTCCCCCAAACGGTAGATTCAAAAATAAAAAATAGTTGTGGCGCTATTACTCCGATCCCCGTATTCAAAAAAGTGGTGCTTACTTGAAGACAGGAACAATTTCATCCTTTTCAAATGTAAATGATTCCTACTTTCATTGATAGTATTTACAGCGTGATTAAATAAAATTGAAACCAAAGTTATATGAAGACTCAAGGGATGGATATGAAGTACTTACAAACTTTATTCGCTGTCGAGGAGCCCACTATGGAAACTGAAGCATGAACAAGAGGATATGAACACGAATCTTACAGAAATGTGACTTCATTTATGGGATGGATTCTACACGCTCGGGTTGTGACGTAAAATCGGGATTTTTTTAACACAGCACTGAAAGCCAATATTCCATAAAAGATTGGGGATTTTCTTCAGGAGCTGAGCAATTTAAACCAATCAAATTTTCAATATTTTAAACAGCATAATTTGTTGCTTGTTTAGCCAAATGTACAAAATATTTCTATTGCATTCTAAATTTCCAGCCAAATTAAACATAAAATGAAATAATATTTTTCACATTTACGAAAGGACAAGTCATTTATTCAGTTAATCTAATTTGCCCTACGTGTATCCAACTACACAGCTGATATCCATAGACCGTCCACAAACTTATGTTGGCGGCTACAATATTGTACAGCACAAATTACACTCACACATTCAAACGACGTCATATTTATAATATTAAAAATGCATGATTTCTTACGTACACCGAAGTATTTAAATTACATGAAAGTCGTGTAATTGTTTTAGAAAGAAAATATTTCAAAAGTAAAAAGTTAATACCAGATTATTTTTAAAAATTACATCCCAATTATTTAACTAGTTATTACATTCTAATTATCCACATAATAATATTCAATATTATATTTCCTATCGGCATTATAGGCCTACCCATAAATAGTTACTTATTAACCTTTATCCCGCTAATGTGGAGAATATGGTGAGCTCCTATTAATACCAACAAATGGCAGATGGGATTTAACTCTGCGTTTAAAGGGTTAATCCCGTATGTGAAAGCAGCACAAATAGATAACATACTATTCAGGCCTATAGACCCATTCTGTGGATGGAACTACCTAAGTTCCAGTTTATCAGCGCTTGTCAGGCAGTGGTTTTATTTTAATTTCATTCCCACAAACTGCACCACTAACAATAATAAGACTTTATCACATTCTGTTTTATATATATATATATATATATATATATATAATCAGAAGAGATTCTTTATTTCCAACAGGTGACATATCATCTATTATTATTATTATTATTATTATTTAAAAATTGTCAACTGTATAATTACGCAATTTTAAATTTAGCAAAAATATCTGTTGCTAAGCAAAACGTAATAGTGTTTATAAAACCAAATGATTTTAAAATTACTTTAAACAAAAACAATTTAGTTATATGGGCCTTATTGATTTCTGCCCACAACGGATAAAAATACAAAGACGATACATATTTAATGTACTGCAAAGGCAAATAGCACTATATTGACACACCAGTTACATTAACCGCACATGAAATCAAAATTTCAAATCACACTTCGCAACGCAACATTAATCGAAGCGAAGTAGAAAATTATGTAATTGACATGGATGCACTGGGCAGCCATTTTGAATTTCTTCCCCTCTCTTCTCTCCATATCGGAAGTGACGACTGGAACAGGCCTGTCCGAGGATGCATGCTGGTGGCCAAAGCAGGTTCATCAACCGTCGTCACGTCTATAACTGCCTCCGAAATGAAAAACATAAGAGACAGACTGACAGACGAGACAGAATGTGGAAGACGAATACAGTAACAGGAAGGAGAGCACGTTTACATGATTAGTTTTGTAGACTACTAGACCACTCGCTAGTGAGAAAATAAGCCAAGGTCATTTGGGAATTAAAAAGGAATTAAGGCTAATGACATTCTGTACTTTGGTTTAATAGACTATAGTAAACAGTAATTATATCAAAAGTCGTTTTGGATTCCTGACCAGGTGAATGACTTACTATACATCAATTGCAAAAATTTTGCTCTCCCTCACTTCAGCGTTTATTGTTATGGCAATACTCAGACAGTCCTAATATTCTGTATGTGTGTGTACGTGAGCCTACCTAAGGCAATGGGTCTGAAAAGAAGCGGCAAGGAAGAAGAATGTTGTCTACAGCCTTATCACTTTTAGACGAAAAGACTCCTAAACTGCTAAATATAATGCCCAGAATGATAATGTTTCACCGCGTTAACCGGACAGCAACCTGAATCATGTTCGCCAAATTAGAGTGACAAATAGAACTAAATAATTATTTAAATCTTCAGAAAGTTTCATAATTATGTGCTTTATTTGAGGTTGTTATTGGGTGGGAGAGTATTTATGATGATTTATGTGCTAGCCTTTTATACGTTATATAAATATATAACTTAAAAATTATAACAGCTAATCGGACAGTTTCGAATGTCAGGCCTGCCTAATAATAATGAAATATTTTTACATTAAATAAATTGTTCATTGTCATTAACATAGTTTAAAATTACTGCACTATAAATGTCTTTTAGGAATAAATAAAACAGTAAACATTGTAACTTAAAATGAAAGTTAAATTCCTGAAAATATTATTATAATGATAAAAACATTGTGATAATGATAAGCGTAATAATAATAATAATAATAATAATAATAGTGTGACACCAGACTCACATATTCGAAGGGAAGATCACCAAACTTCACCACAGATGAACCAAAAATTGTTTGTCGGAAGAAACGCAGTCGTGAGCTAAGAGTTCGTCACTACACCAACCATATCACCATCAGTGTTTACGCCACCAAATTACTACAATATTCTTGTTTCCGTGACATTTGATTTCACACACACACACATACGCGCGCGCGCGAGCGCTCACAGAATACACAATAATACTGGCACCACTAGAGATTATTTTGACAGGGATGCTGACTGCAATTGTGACATTTTGTTAGTTGTATGGAATGTTGAACCAAGTGTTATTACAGGGAAAAGGTAAGTGTGAAAGGGAAAAGGGTAAATAAATAGGGACAAAAGAGGTCTTAAAAAAAGAGGAGTGGAGTAAGAGAGTCATGCAGGCAGACATACCGTGGGTAATGTGGGTGGGGTGGAGGAGAGCAAGGTCTGTGCCCGACCACTGCTCGATCGATCCAGCTGTACTCCCGCCCGACCCAACTACTGTCATTTCGTTGCTACGTCACCACTTCTACACCCTCATCTTCCTTCTCCCACCATTCCTGTCAGTATATTTTAAAATTTTAAAATACGAACTACGGTCCCATGAAATCTTCTTCACTAAGTAACAGATGCCAATAGAAAATTGGTGAAGGATAATACGAAATTCAAAATAGGTACAACGATCTCATAACATCTTTACTAAGCATGTAATATTAATACAAAATTCTTACACAGTTTAAGACTAAAGGTAAAGTAGGAAGACGGTCTGCACTAACACACTAATACACCTGTAATACACAATTCGGCACAAGATAAATCTAGTTCTAAATAGGAACATGTCCTATGAAATCATCGTTACCAAAGAAATAATATTGGCACGGCATTCTTGTGCAGGCTAATAGGAAAAAATTCACATATTCGCAATATTATTCCTCAAAACCAACAAAAAATACACATGAAATCCAAATTATTTCTACACTTACACAGATGGATTTCTGGATGCAAGTATGAAAGTATGAAAGAACAAGCAGTCTGCAATTCGGGACCTCGCAGGCTTTAGTTCACACATTTCAGCTCATTTTTATAGGAATTTTTTAATTGCGATTACTTTTTTGCAACAATTCTTCTGACAGATTTCCATTAAAATCACTTATAAGCTGAAAATCTAAAATCCGAAACCTAAATTCAAATCCGAGGACGGGCTTCCTCAAAAATATTTTTCCAACCAACTGTTCTCTCAGTTCAAAGCATCTACTCCAGTTTCACCTTAACCTGTTCCAAATTCTGTGAAGTAAAAGGAGTTTTCAGCTTTTACACTTCGCTCCAAAATAAGAAAGAATATTATTGAAAATGCAAAGTGCCAAGATTCTGGGCATTTTATATTTTTAATGTTGTAGAATAAGACTTCATTAATGCATTTTTTTCTTCCTTGTACTGATGGAGAAAAGACAGTGATCTATTCGGTGTACCAACGTGTAGTGTGTTTGAAGGGGCAACTGGTGCAGTGAACACCTCTTTGAATTGAAAACCAAAAACATAGGCTTTCCTAAACTGCTTCGACTACGGTGATCAATATTGATAATTTGGTGTTTCATATTGTAAGACGCTACGTGGGTTCGAATTAATTTTGTAAACTATACCGTCAATTTCGTTTCTTCGTATACATTTCATTTCTAGGAAAAGTTGTGAAAAACGATGCACTGTTCTAAAAAGTAAGGCATATTTGCAAATTAGAGCACAAATAAATCAGACAATGTAAGCCCATAACGCAGGAAAACCAGTGCAGTATGTCTCGAAGTAAAACAACATTTATTTCTTACAAATTTCGATCTTGAAATTAGCATGTTCCGATCAAAATTAATCTTTCAGAAATTCCAAGTAATCACGCCCAAACAACTGTAACTATTTTATCTTTCTATTTACTGTGAATTGTTGACTATCTGCTATTGCATTTACGTAATATTATTTTTATCACAACGAAGAAATCTACATTTTTCAAAAGCGTATGACCTATCACCATAATTACACCTAGTGTGGGGCCTATCACGGTTCAATCACATATCATTTTTTGTTATTCTAAAGTGAAGTGAATAGTTTTTTTTTTAATTGGACCTATGTATGTTAACGTAAACTGTAACCGCTAATATTTGGCCCGTTCAGACTCCCTCTAAATATGAGGTGTTCATCCATTACATTATTTCCTGTCTGTCTCATGCATAATAGATAAGTAATGGTATGCAACGGCCAATCTCCCATTAGTTGACGCCACATTAGAAAGACTTAAACACATCCATGCTTTTATATGGGTCAAAACGACGCATTTTGTACCACTACATAGGAAAGAGGCCCAACATGACATACTTATGCATTAGCAACGTCATTTTACAAGTTACGAATATTTATGAATTGAATTTAAAATGAACATGTTCAAATCCAAGATGTTTAAATATATTGATCTTGCTTCCTCTTTGAAAATATATTGACAAAGTAGTACTACTGTTTTCCAACCTGCGTACAACAGCGCCATTTTCATCCAGGCTAGAGGCACAGAGCCATCTGCTTTCTTTTGATTCCAACACATGAAGTAGCCGCCATGTTTGTTGACGCTGGAACAGTAGGCGAGGAGACGAGGGTGAGGAGGGAAGCGATTTTAAAAAACCGAACATCACGCAGCGCCATTGCAGTGCGAAAACATGCCACAATATTAAGTCATCACAACACAACGCAAAAACAGGCCCATTGCGTCATCACCACATTCACTACACGTTGGCTCAAGGAAACAAATTAGGTTTCACGTCTGCTTGTGTATCGCTTCCAGCTGTCAGTGTAACTTGCTGTAGCTGGTTCGTTGCAAACTGCAAGTGGAAGTGCATCGCAATTATCGTTAAATGACAACCGCCAGTAGGTATTCCATTTTATCTCAACGATAAATGAGTGCAAATTGCTGTTTTATAATTATATCACATATAAATGATTAAAAATTACGACACACAAGCCTATATCTAACAGAAATCACTCGTGCGAAAAGGATTTCTCACCGCTGCGTGTTTTACGTAACCGTTTTCGAACGCTTTCAAATTCGTCCTGTCGAGTGAAACCGTTCGCCCGCCGGGGGGGGGGGGGGATGACTTTACGCGTGGAAGGGGAGGCGAAGTGGCCTAGCTGTGGTCGAACAGGGCTGGGAGGGTCTAAGGAGAGAGAGAGAGAGAGAGAGAGAGAGGGGGGGAGGAATCTCGACCCCAATAGGTGATGACCTTCAACGAGTTGTTTATATTAACACCTTTAAACACTGTCCACATATTAGTGTCAAAAGATTCAAGTCTGCTGTAGTCTTGTTTGGGGTTATGATCTGCACCCAAAGTTGGTTAAATGTTTTATTTTCCTAAAACCAAGTAATCTGCGAACCCAAGATATTATGAAATGATATAAGCCAGTATATTCACTATGTAATCCTTGTACGGATAAAAATCTATTTCAGAACCACTATTATTTCTGCTACAGTTTACTAGATCTGGAAGAACACTAAGACAAAACTAAAACACAATGGGTACTTTTAATTCGGAGTACGACAATGAAAAACTGGTCAAATAGATAGCTGTAGGCCTGTGTTGTAGAGTTAGCCATGCACCTAACTGAGAGTAAGAAATAATCTGGGTTTGCGTAGGCCTAGGTAGGAAAAAAAATCGATTTTAGGTACCTGCTTCTTAAAGAAACAGTATGACTGGACTCAACTGGCGCAACATAAGGACCAGTGACGGGATTATTTGAACGCGCTGCTACATTTCGAATTACATAAAGATCCGGGAAGCTATTAAAAATTACCTAAGCTTTGTTGGCCGGTTATTGTGGGCATTTACTGCACTAAAAGTTAGAAAAATGTTTATGGGTTCTAACTCCTTCACACGAAGAACACTGAATTACGCGAGAAAACGCTGAGGACAAAATTGTTTAAATTAACAACGCTTGTCGGTAGAAGGATATTTTGAAGAGCATGTCTTAGTTGCTATTATGTAAAGTGTTTTGTTTCTTTGATGTGTTTAGAAGGTCTCACTCGTAGAAAAATTATAATGCGAACACGATGAAGCTGGTTTATAATTATCGTATGAGAAAGACTTCAGGTTTATCTAATAAGGTATGATCGTTTTCGAGGCCGGTGTGATGTTATTACTACCAACGCTGTAAACTTAATACAGTATAAGAATTCAGTTCCTTTACCACAGGAACCTTACTCTGTTTCAGTCATAAAAAATTTCCTTGATGCCCTTCAGGGAAGTAAAACCTGTTTATTCTGAGCATCTTACGAAACCTAATGCACAAATTTTAAAGCATGAATCAGGCGGTACATATAAGCCCCTGGACGTTCAAACGTTAGAATAAATTTAGTTATAAGCTTATTTAACTTATATACGGTAAAGTTTAACGTTCGATATTTTTCTAGTAGAATTACAATACGGTTTACTTAAGGAAATGTGAATACACACGGACGGAATCCGCCTACTCGTAAAAAAAACTTCTTGTCACGTGATGCATAACAGGATTCCTTTTTTGCTGAGTTACGGAACGATCAGTTTTGTTCCAAAAAAATCTGTAAGACCTGCAAGAAGACAGTTTTTACCGTCAGGTTGATTTTTCTTTCAAAAATACGTTTGAATAGGCTACATCTGAAACATCTTAACTTTACACAGAATGGACGGGCATGCATAATCCATAGAATGATACTGCATGCACTGGTGTACCGTCTGAAAGTCCTCGCTCTGTTTCCTCTTTTCACACTATAGCCGGTATCATAAACGACGGACAATGATTCATGGAAGTCCATTACTCTGCAAGCCAAAATATCATTAATCTTCTTGTCCTTTCCTCAATGTAGCAATTGGTGTGATAGGTCAGTTAGCACCATTATACTACTACTTCTATTACTACATACACACACACACACACACACACATGCACACATACACACACACACACGTTCTAATTTACATTACAATTTATATCTACATTAGACATAATGACAGTGAACAGTTAACTTTATATTAAACAAGGAATTATAATCCAAACTCGACCAGCATACTTTCCTATTCCTCGTACGTAAATTTCTGGTTCGGGCACCTAGGGTCAGATGGGCCGCATTTTGAAATCCTCAACCTGGCGCACCCAGTGATGACGCTGTAGGTCTTTATTGTACTGTATGACGGACACAACTGAACACAACTGGTATGTCCTAATAATAATAATAATAATAATAATAATAATAATAATAATAATAATAATAATAAGAAGAAGAAGAAGAAGAAGAAGAAGAAGAAGAAGACTTGCGTACTGATCCAGCTGATTCAAACGTTAACACAAAAGATACTGAAAAACTAAGCATGTAAAAAAACCTACAGAACGAGGTCAGCAGGATGTGGAAAGAGAGGGCAAAAATTTTGCAAGTTATGTTTGCAGCACTAGGAATAATTAAACATGGATTAGATTACCCGTTTGCTATAGTGCTCAAGAAAGTCATACTAATGAACAATGCACACAGCATTCGTAAAGTGCAGCAGTAAATCGCTTTGATCACTGGACTTACCAGAAGACCGCCAACTAATAACTAGTAGGCGAAAATAAATGTTAGAATAGTAGTAACAATAATACATAACAATAAACCCAATAATCCGGGCTATACCGAACATAGTTACAGATAAAAAAAATAAAATCAGTGTACTTTAGTATGAGGATGTAGCAATAGCCAACAATCAAGACACTCACAGCACCATCAACGCGAATCTCCAGAAATATATAGACCTCAAAGAGAGTTTATAAAAATGTGGGAACTGTAAAAGACTTCTATAATACCATTAATACTATCCACAACCTGTGCTACAAATCGTAAGGAAGCTGGTTCGATCCCAGCTGGTGTCATTGGAATTTTTCATTGACATAAAATCTTTCCGATCGCACTATGGCCCTGGGGCCGACTCAGTCTCTAACAGAAATGAGTACCAGGAGCAGTTCCTGGAGGCAAAGACGGCCGATGCGTAAGGCTGGCAACCTTACCACCATCCTGTGCCGTTTTCATGAAATCTGGGAACCTCAACTTCCTGGAAACCTCTGGGCCACTCCAGGCCTCTAACGGGACTGCTTTACCTTTACTATCCACAACAGTAATTATTCCAAACAAATTATACGAAATTTAATACCGTTTAATCTCCGCCCTGCTCTATACATTCTAATGCAGAAAGGAGTGATGCTTATTATATGCTGCATAGTCAGAAACCTTCTGGTAGAACAGTTAATTAAAAGTGCTTTGTCGGTGAGAAAGCACTCTTTCGAGACCCAGTCGAGGAAATGGATAATAATAATTCAACTCAATTCAGCTCAGTTCAGGTGATTTCAATGGGTATTTATTAACATGCAAGCTTAACATCCCAATAATAATAATAATAATAATAATAATAATAATACACAGGCTGTGTCGTGTCTGCTTCATTCTTTACTTAATTTCAAAAGCATTATTTGATAATCACCCTTCATTCAACGCTATAAACTTTGAGCGATTGAAAGCGTCGTTGAATAAGCCATTAATAAATAGATATAAATATATATGATGCATGTGTAGTAAGTGCTTTTTGTTTTCACTATAAAACTAATAACACAAAACAAATAAACAAAAAGAACAGAATCGCACAAATACACCGTGAGAATCTGTAAAGGTGCTGTTTCTTCTAAATACAGCAACTTCGTGATGAACCGTTTATTTCTCTGTACCAACCAGCATAATTCCCAAATTAGCCCTTTATATTAGTATCACTGATATTATTATAACAGGATTAAACTTTTGCCTCATTAAAAAATACTTATTGACATCTAAAAACGCTATATTTCAGTATTTCTGATCAGACCGCATACAACCTGAGACTGTTATTCTTTTAAAGCTCAGTGTTTACTGCGTATGCCACCAGGCTTCACACCAAACAGTCGGTCTTTGAACCACATAGTGTGTATACTGTGCTCATTCCGTTTGATTATGTAAAGAAGTTGAATTTCCCTGTGCTGCAATTACTCATATGTAATTACAAAAGAGAAAAGGCGTTTTCTGTGCGGTCAGAACTCAGTCCATACATAAAATGAAGATTAATTATAGTCTTCAAGGAGTTCACAAAAGGAATGCGAATACAGGTTTATCAATACATATTAATAAATTATTAAAATATATCGGGGAAAATCATTCGATAATCAAGCGTATATTGATTTAACATTCAAACGGAACCTAGGCCTATCGCACTTTTCTTTGGCAACGGACTACTATTATTATTTTTAAAAACGATTTAATAACTCCGTCTCTTACAGAAAACCTTAAAAGAAACCTTACTTTGTTACTAAACTGATTAGCTCCATGTAGCAGAGCCCTTTTCGTGAAGCTCTTCAAGAATTTCGTCTCATTTAATGGAACTCTATAGCTTATTGCCCTATACACAAAATCCCACACTTGTATCTCAGCCGGATGAATTTACTCCACTTTTTTTATTATGAAAATAAAATGTATGAATGATTATAACACATGTGTCATGTCAGCAACAAATCATAATTTGAATAATTTATGTTATTTGAACTGTGTAATATATAGTCATTGCAACGTGTATTGTAGTTCATGTCAGACTGATAACCTGTGGCACTTTACGAGTCAGACAGAGGAATTAATGTGTGCCTTTCTTTGTTACGTCCGTCACATTTCGGCAAATCGTGAACCTTGATGTAATATCCTACTGCAATAGGACATAAAAAAACACTACTTTCATATTTGCCCGACAGTTAGACATAACTATGAAATAAATATATTGATATTCCAAAACTTGCGATTGTGCTAAAAAATGAATTCTTCTTTTTAATGTTGGGGGTATCACCTTCCATGTCTTAATTTAGGGAGCAGATTTAAACCCCGTAAAGTCCAGGGGCAAGTTTAATCAATTACCACCAGCTGTACTAATAATATTCTCAAAACATACAGCTTTTTTTAAATAAATAAAAATCATTTGGTTGGACTACACAAACTGTGAGGAGAGAACTTGTTTCTTATATATATATATATATATATATATATATATATACACTTACTCCATGGAGCAGAGTCCTTCTTGAGAAGCTAACTGGTTCTGCAGCTAGTCCAGAAATTCCCCGCACTTTATGGAACCCGAAAGTTCATCACCGTATTCACA
>Ga0123355_10009076_pt1 | contig 15076 bp, 5 predicted proteins | sample TergutEmb28metaG_3_FD_89872 | JGI IMG/M metagenome (GOLD analysis project Ga0123355, IMG submission 89872) | Embiratermes neotenicus P1 segment gut microbial communities from Petit-Saut dam, French Guiana - Emb289 P1 | ecosystem: Host-associated > Arthropoda: Insects > Digestive system > Gut ...
CCCCCACCCCCCACACACACCCCCTCCACCCCCCCCCCCCACACCCCCACACACCCACACCCCCCCCCACACCCACCCCCCCCACACCACACACACACACACACACCACCCAGACATACACCACACACACAACCACACACACCACACATGCACCACACACACACACACATCACACCACACCACACACACACTACACAAACACCACACACGCACCACACCCACACGCACACACCACACACACACACACACACACACACACACACACACATACCTCTCTGCTTAAAGCGCCATTTTCGTGGAAGTCAAATAGTGCATTTCTCGAAACAAGTTCTGTTTGACCTGAAGAGCTGAGATACTTCAGACACTGCCACCAGCAGCAGTGACATGGACATCAAGAAGTTAAACGTCTAGAGGTCGTACAACACTAAAGGAATGTAGTAGAGGATAATAAAATCGTTTACGAAATACATGAATCAAATATGGCACTCTTTTGGGAGCTTGGGGCGAATGTGAAATTGAATAGGAATTGGACAACCTTAATTTTGTAATTGTATCATATTTGAAGAAAACAATTATGCTTAATTACGTAATGAAAGTGGCAAAACCGGGTGTTGCCAACCACTCTACTGTTGGTGTTATTGTGGGTGGAAAATTAAAAAAAACTCAAAACTAAAGGACCCGATTTGGAGCCACCGTATTTCTTTAAGGTCCATCGTACGTTCGTACCTAATTTCAACAGTAAAAATAAAAAGAACAGTTACAAAGACAAAAGAGAAATTCTTGTTTTTAAGCTTTCGCCGTGTTATAAATGTAATTTGTTCCTTTTTGGGTAATTCCCGGCGTCTGAGTTCTAATTGCCGACGTTTCGGAACTCACTATCGGTTCCATCTTCATAGGCAAGTCAATGAACTTCATTGACCTGCCTATGAAGATGGAACCGATAGTGAGTTCCGAAACGTCGGCAATTAGAACTCAGACGCCGGGGAATTACCCAAAAAGGAACAAATTACACAAAAGAGAAATGTTTTCTTGAGGATAGGAGTGCCTGTAACTTTTAGAATTCGCCAGATCATATACTGGCACTTCACGTTTAACCCAGTAAGTTCATTTCCTTAATTTTCAGAAGGTTAACTCTGTAGGAGTGCAAGTACAATAAGAAGAGCTTCATAATAAGTCCACTCAGGAAATTCCCGCCACCATTAAATCCAGAACTTTTAGTCTTCTAGTTTTGTTTTAAAAAATGTAAATATTAAAATATATAGAAAAAAAATTTTGCCTGCTGTTTTGTATGGGAGTGAAACTTGGTTTTTCATATTTGACGGAGTAATAAAGGCTCAGGTTGTGTGAAGACAGGGTGGCGAGGGAGATATTTGGGCCTAAGGAGGAGAAATTATCAAGGGACTGGAGCTGTTCACATGGTGAAAAGCTATATGATTTGTACTCCTAACCGAGTATCATACGATGATCAAATCTGGAAAATTAAATGAGAAGGGCATGTTACAGGTGGGAATGAGAGGAGAGGCGCGTATAGAGTTCTGGTGGAGAATCCTGAGATAAAAGGAACACTCGGAAGACATAGACGTGAGTGGGTGGATAATATAAACGTGGATCTTTAAGAAAGGGTATAGTGACAGGGACTGGATTGATCTTGCTAAGGATAAGAGAAAGTGGAATGCTGTGGTAAAGAGGGCAATGAACCTTAATATTCAATAAAATGTGGGAAATCATGTTGCGAAACGGTCAAAGAGTTAGTTATTTTTGTCCACTTATATAAAAAGTTTAGGTCTCTGAGCGAAGGGATGGATTATAAGACCACAACAAAAGCGCTTTGTTTTAGAGCAGATGAAACCAAACACTGTTTTACCGTCAGAGTTATGTGGCTGTGGTGATTTAGACCACAAAGGTGAATTAAAATCTCCACACTTACATTTATTGATATTTGTCAATAGTCAAATTAATTTGTTTTGCCAATTGTAATCGTGAATCATATTTATGTGGTTCAAATATTATTCCATGATTTCTACGGCAAAGAGTTTAGTACTTTTCATGACCAGAAAACCGCACATTTTATGATTAAAAGCCGTAATTGTACAGGGTAGTTTCTCTCTAAATCCACATTTATTAGTTGCAAATAATATCATTATTCTGTATAAGAGAAACAACTAATGTCTAGAAGCAGCTCACTTGATTATGTACGGCATTTATTGGATTGATAAAACTGGACTAAGAAATGAATTCAAGTAAACGGGAATGAAGTCAACATAAGCTCTAAATATAAGATAAATATTGGTGTCCGGAAGGCTTAATAAAAACGTGGAAGTTATGGAGAGCATCACATTACTAATTTAGCACAATACTGTGAAAAGCAATGCCAACAGACAAACGTGTCGAAAAGCTGAAAACTTGCAACAAATAATCTACTTGCTTATAAATATGTATTGACACTAAAGAAATCGTATTAATGCAACAATTTTTTGCAGTATTTGAGACATTTATGCTTCGTAAATACGCAACACGAAGCAGAAAATTCTTTGTCTACTTCTCACGCCAAAACCTAGATCCAATTTGACATCGTTGCAGGAGGCCATGAGAACAAAGTAAACACAATTTGTGTGTCAGGGATAGGGCTTGTCGACTGCCACCTCACACAAAATATAAAATAAAAGATATATATATATATATATGTGTGTGTGTGTTTTGTTACAGTGTGTCTAGCGCACTAGTTTTCACTTCGATTGTCAGCGTCTGCAGGCTGCTAGGGACTAGAAATACAGTGTTGGCGAATTGTTAAGTGCTGTCGCTAAATTGCGAAAAGCTACTATTAGCTTCCTCACATATGTCTGTCCGTCCGCATGGAATAACTCGGCTCCAACTGTAGGATTTTCACGAAATTTGGTATCTGAGTATATTTCGAAATTCTGTCATGAAAATTAAATTTTGATTAAAATCTGACAAGAATAACGGATACTTTACATTAAATCCTAAGTAAATTTATGATAATATCTCAATGAATGTTTCTTAGAATACGAAGTGTTCCAGACAACATTTGTAGAGTAATATAAACGTGTATTTTAAGTTCAAAATATTTTTCCGAAGGTTGAGCCGTTTATGAGATAATGTGGAAAAATATGGTACAGCCAGGAAGGACTCAAATGACAATGCAATAAGGCGCACGCGCTTTCCGTGCTTTATAACTGAGGATACAAACACACATTGAGAATATGTAATACCGATTGCTTTTCCACAGCATCAACGGTTGCAAGAACACACCTCACTGTTACGATATACATATATTGTCTGTCTGGTTTATGTAACTTGAAAAATCAGTGGAGAAGAAAGACTCGTATCGAGAAAACTGATATATCTGAACTTCTATGTTTGCTTCTGAGACTTTTTGCAGAGAATGAACTCTCTGCCACTACTGGTATGCGCATTTTAGTAAGTTTTATTTCAAATTCAAATCAACCTAGCGGTCCAGTCTTCGTGTCTTTTCTTTGCTAGCTATAGCAGTTTCACCCAGTTTCAGTTTCGATTTAAGTCAGGGAAAAGAGTTTTACCTCCCCTTCAAAGAACCCAGACTGGCTCTGAGTTTCACTCAACCCCGTCTTGAGTGAATACTTGGGACTATGTTCCCGAGGGTAAAGTGGGTATATGGACTCGATTGTGCTGGCCCAGGATAGAGACAGGTGGCGGAAGCTTGTGAGTGCGGTAATGAACCTTCGAGTTCCGTGAGATGCGGGGAATTTCTTGACTAGCTGCAAACCAGTTAGTTTCTCAAGAAGGACTCTGCACCATAGTGTAAGTAAGTAAAGTGGCCGTGCTGTGAAGCTAATGTTTAAACCCATTCAGTGCTGAGGCTAAGAATGTGTGGAATTATGCTTTCACCACACACATATGGTGTCAGGGCTTACGCAGGGACAACCGCATCTGTATTAAAATAGCACGACTGCAACTTTCCGAAGAAATGGAATTTTATGTGACAGTTAATTTTAAAAAATGCGGAAAAGTAAATTATATTGATAGGCATATCCATAAAAAGAGACCTCTGTGCTCTCTGTCTGTTTGCCCCTGCATGCGTGTTTTTGTCACATTTCACATTTGGAAGCATTCAGTCAGTTTTCATGAAACTTGGTAAAAGCCTTATGTGATAGTTATAATCTCAGGGCCATATTTCTTAATTTCTTTCCCTTGGTAATAAAAATATGACAGAGGTGCGAACTTATGAGGCGCGAAGAGCATTAGCGCCTCTTACGTTCGAGGCATGAAGGGTAATAAATTTACAAAATCGTAAATTTGTTAAAGTCACGTGTAGCAGTACGTACAATGCAACAAACCGTCTGCAGTGCAGTTTCATTTCATGTCGGTTCTGTGGATGTAACTAATTATTTCAGCTAGATATGTGAGAATTAGTACGTAGATTGAAGGAAGTCATATCAACACATTTTGTATGAAGTTCGTTCAACACAGCAAGTGTAATCATGGCGAAAATATAAATCTTTGGTATTCTTGAAGAATAAGAGACCAACTTGATGTCACAATTTATTAAGTTTTATTTAACTTCTTCTATGCTCAACATATTTCGGACATTAATATATCCATCATCAGGAGCCTGCGACTCTTCTATTGTATCGCCATATTGGCTGTGTGTTCTTGTTTCGATGTGTGTTGGAGTTTCGGTGTGACTGTGTTGGGGTGGTATCCGTGTGGCAGGCTTCAGCCTGCCACACGGATAACAGTCTCAGTCTCTAACATAAATGAGTACCAGGAGCATTTCCTGGGGGTAAAGGCTGCCGGTGCGTAAGGCTGACATCCTCACCACCATCCTGTGCCTTTGTAATAAAATCTAGGAACCTTAACTTCCTGAAACCCTCTGGGCCAAACCAGGTATGTAACGGGACTGCTTTACCTTTTATGACGAACTGAAATCTTTAGAAGAAACTTCGTGATAAGAAGATTGATTATCGGCAGCTAATGGAAGAAGACTACTGTACTGCCTACTTCTAGTATTACGTCAAATTACAGAGCCATATTGTGTCTGACCATCTGGTAGATTAGCAACACCATCAATTGATTTTTCATTAGACCGTCTCCCCCTCTTTACCTTTTCCCGGACTTTGCAAACTCACATTCAATTTCTTCGTACACCGCGTTACGCATTCTAAGTTTTTCACCGTCGCAACATCCCCATGATATTTTTATTGATCAACTCTCTATAAATTCCAGAAGTTCCAGTCATTAAATTACTTCATTGTGCAGCCTCTGACAGGCTGTGAAATTTCAAGGCTGATTTCACTTTCACCCCACCACTGCCTCAATTTAATTTCGTGAAAAAATATATGTCTCATTAGAATACTTGACCCTGGAGTTGGCAGACTTTGCTTCTCCGAAACGTCGGAAACTATATTCTAATTTTCACTATATAATGTAATATGGGACTTGAGTTGTCAACATCTCGCAAATGGATTAATATAATTATATAACCCAATTGTACAGAGGCTGCAGTTTTCCCGGGAACGAAGGAAAATTGCAGATCAAGGCGGTACTTTCCTTTGAAACACCGAGAACCGACTACACAGAGTCACTGGCCAGAAGAAGAGAATTCTCAGTCACGCCGCTGTTCAAACCTATAAACTCGCATAACCAATGCATTACACTGACTCATCTGCATGTCATGCTCTGCTATTTGTGTTTGTCTTAGTACCAAGTTTTCTAGTCGTGTTCGAGAGGGTAGCAGTTGTTTTCTTATTCGCGAGGTTCTAAATACAAATTTCCATGCCGAGGATCACGATACTGACTGAGAATTTTTTTGATCGTCCTCATTCGGTTTAGGAAAGTGTCGGAATAACAGGCTTAACTGAATCAGACTACGACCGATTCTTTCCACTCCCTTCCTTAATCACTCCTCACTATTTTCTCCCACATTCTTTCTTTCTTTTTTATTGTGACCTCCCTCTACATAATCATTGTGAGTGAGGAGGATTGTTGTTGTACCTGATCGCACACAATGACACTAAGGCAATAGGCAACACTCTTCTGAGCAAGGGATCAGCTCATCGCAAAAACATCTACCTGACAACACACAACACTCACACGAGACAGACATCTCTGCCCCAGCGGGATTCGAACCCACACTCCCAAAAAGCGAGCGACCTCATTCACACTACTCAGAAGGCGCGGTCATCGGGATCGACCATTCTTCCTTTCCACACTATAAAATCCGATTTATTGATAGGATCATTAAGTATACAAACACAAGGAATTAATAATAGTAAATAAATTTCAGACTATAAATTTTAGACCCCTAGAAAGAGTCTTTCTGAACTAAGTGTTAAGCTTATGATAAGTAATAAGAAATTATGAAGTTTATTTTTAAAGAAATTGTGTAAAACAACATTTGTTACAAAGTGTGTAGATTTTGTTGATTGCTTACAATGCCTTCTGTAATAAGGCAGCAGCACACTGCTCAGCACAGATCCGTGTCAGTGGTGCTCCAAGTGGAAGGCGGTTGGCTTTGTAAACATGGGGTCTTAAACAGGTATCATTCTGACACTTACGTATGACGGTGGGAAAAGTCCCTTCGGTAACAACAGTTTCTAATTGTGAATCCAGTTTATCTTACGAATCTTGAAGCGAACACGTAAGCAGAATCGCCATGCACTATGGAACACGTCACTTTGTGTGTATAAATATTACCCTTAAAACAGATAATTAGACTGCAGATTTATTGTTTATGCAAACGAAGTTAATATCTTTTGATTCGACACGTCGATAAAGTGTTTCTTACTGGCATGCGCAGAGGTTGTTTGCCTTACAACATCAAAGGATGGCGAACTTACAGTTGTTCTCTGTCAGGGTTCATAACGTTCTTCACTGCCCTTTCTTCTAACACACTTTTAATCCAGTTAAGTCCACATATGAAAATTGCATTACTCAAACTGCCTATGATATAAGAAACATTTTGATGCAATGAGGTTGAGCTTCCTTAAATTGCTGATAACCTCTAAACTGATCAAGAAATTACGTAAAGGTCCATTACAATGGAAAAGTTATTAACTCTAATCCTCTATACAATTCATGGTGAGATGCTTCATTCAGTACAAGGGCTCTAACATTACCTTACACCTTGGTCCTCGAAATAAAAATTTCCTAATGATTTTCTTATAATCTAGATTCCATGCTTACTACATATGCAACCCATGTCACTATGTCACGCCTACTTTTTCAACCACCGTAAAGGCAAGAATAACGTCACATTTCGTGGCCAAATGGTACTCCAATCCACTAAAACCAGTCTAGGCCACCCATTTTTGATGTTTCTAGATCACATACACACACACGTCAGTACTTCTCTGAACGGGTCATCAGCTCGTAGCAGAGGAAATTACCTACACAATACACTACAAACACAAGAGACGAACATCCATGTACTCAGCGGGATTCGAAAGCGCAAACCCTGAAATTATACAGACGCAGACCTACGCCTTAGATCGCGCGGCTACAGGTACGTGCGTTGACTTCATTTACTTTATCCTATATTATTTCTTTCTATCTTAAGTTGGTCTCTTTCGGCCTATTCATTGCACATATAGAGGGTTATTGTTGCATCTGATCGCACTCCGTTGCTGAAACCTCTACCTGACAACACATAGCACTCACAAGAGGGACATCAGTGTCCCCGGCGGGATTCGAACCCGCAATCCTAGCGGCCAACGCCTTAAACCCCGCGGCCACCGGGATCGACATACTTTAGCATTTTTCTTTGAAAGGTTTTGATTTTAAACCTGCAGTCTTTCTGAAGGGGCGGAGGTGCGTTAAAAAAGAATCAATTTACGTGGTGTAGAAAGAAACTTTCAAATTGAATATTTATGCCCAGTATGAAATAATTAACTATTTTGAAACATAATTATGGGTTATTGTTTGGGACTGCGAAACGATAAGCATAAATGCACGCCATAAAAGAAAGAAAGAAAGAAAACAATACCTGCAACGGAAGCAGCGAAAGTGAAAGTTTTAAAAAATGCCAAGTGCTGTACTAGACTGGATAGAATTAGTAGCGTGGGTGTAAGAGAGGAACGAAATATTTCTTTGCTCTGTTATACAAGTACAAAAATTTCCAACCTATGGACATGGTGTTTCTCTTCTAATGTGAAGGTGTTGTGTATATGTGGCCTGTATTTTCGAATTCTCGGTCTTGTTTATTGCCTCCACCTTTAGGACAAACTTCGGTGCTGAATTATCCTATACGTTTGACACCATGGAAAGATTTTCTTACGTTTGGGATAAACAGTATCAGCTGTAAGAAAACTCCATTCTGTTATAGGGACAGCCTAGCTCTGAAGAACTGTGCCAATTTTAAGTTGTTCTTGTAAATATAACTTGTAACATATTGAATATTTGTGTTCCAGAGGGACTTAAAATTCCTGCTTAAGTAATTTAAAACAAAACAATTAGTTAATAATCAAAAATCGAAAGTGTAACACTTTACCTGCTATTAAAGTGATTACTGTACCCTTTCCAGTTTATAGTGCCTGAAACCATCTTTCACACGGATATGGGACAAAAGCTATCGTCTTGGAAGTGATAAAGAACGAACGTACAGAGGAAAGGAAGAGCCAGCCTCACGTTCTTGCTGGCAGGGCGCATAGTGCTTCCAGGAAATTACGCTGCGGAATTTTCACTGCAGAATCACGTCTCCAGAGACCATTCTCGTTTAAGTCCAGTTGTTTCCATTTTTGTTAGGAATTTACTTTTTCAAGCCGCACCCGAAGTAATACGAATTTGGTCTCACTTGAACAGCGCAGTTGACGCAGCGGATAATTCTGACCCTTTTACTAACCACAAGGAGAAATAAATTTACTGAGCGAAACGTAGGTTATTACAAGACGTCTTGTCTGACGAAAAGATTATTAAACACCAAATGAAGACGGAATAGTTGGAGGTTCGTTTCTGATCTACTCTGTAACAAGTGCCCATTACGAGCAGAGTGTCATGTGTTCACTTCTAGTATTTATAGTACTTATTAATAATTACGAAGATATGAAGTAACAAACAGGTGCTAAAGAATGGCGTGACACAGGTCCTTTCTGTTCCTAGGTTTATGAATCTGAAATATTCCGGTATTCTAGTTTGCTAAGCCATGCCGACTGGTAAATACCGACATTGCGGACCAGAGTATTACCTGCATTTTCAGAGTCAAACATTCCAAGGAAAGTGAATCTTATTTATAGGTATAGAAGAATCATCCATTCTTAAGACTTTTACCTACAGAGAAGTACATGGCAGATATACACACGTCTATAACCCTGGCGAAATTAGGACTATTGTAATATTAAAGAGTCAAAAATATAAATCTCAAGATTTAAAAAGTGAAATTATTTCAGTCTATCGATTTCACTTCTTTTCTGATAATACCACTTATTAATAGTTGCGTTAAGTCTCTAAGATGTCATTAACGCCATGGAAATTAATGGTAATAGGCAGATAAAATCTAGGTGACAAATTTCCTGGTAAGAAATACGGAACTTTATTTTAAAAGCACGTCATCATGCCCTATCCAAGATCGTTACAATACAGTTCATATTCCCACAATCTACTCCTCCTCGTAATATTATGTGCATTACCCAACCACCCTCCACTTTAAACTTTTTAATGTCCACAGTGATTTGTTTGCCTGGTGTTTCTCTAAGCTTCTGCAAGCCGTCTTTTCTCATAACGTTCTCGGTGTCGCGATTTCATATCTGAGTTTTAACAATTCTATATAATTAATTCGATCTGTTGTCTTCCTTCTTTTTAATTTTGTTCATTCCGCCTCTTGTTTTGTCCATACTGATGAAAGGAAAGGTGTAAAAAACCTACTATGTAATAACTTTCTTCTCCCATAACTAGCTTAGAATCAAATCTAAGCGAACTGAGTAGCACTACAGTACAGTTTTCGTTGAACATCTGACACTGAAGACCTAGGCGCCCAGTGTGTGTATTTTCTGTTTTTATCCTGCTTGTAGATTATTTATCGTGTACACAACTGACGGTCCCTTAGCTATGTGCAGAGACAGATGGGCCATTCCTTTAAATTCCATTTTAATATTACCTTACGTGTGGACATGCAGCCTAACGCGCTGAGAAGCTCATAGCTGCCGATCCGCTTCCTCCATACAAATCTACTTCCTCTCCAACAACTGGCCTCTCCGTTTGGTGTCACGCGGCCAAAATTTTGAGTGAATTTCTTGTTTGTGTCCACCACAGATATAGTCCTATTTTATGTGAAACCATTAATTGTTTTTACATATTAGGTGACGCGTCGTTTTTACAGCCTCATACAAAAGCATTACTATGCTAAACAAAAGACATGGCTATATAATTTTTTTGACGTTTTGCTGACTGTGCATTTCAGTATATTTATCTCTGTAACTGACCAACTTAATACACATATTTTTGTTTTATAAGTTCGTTATATCCTCTACATGTTTCGAGCACATATACTCATCATCAGGAGGTCAAAATTGCATTACACACCTCTGGTATCATCACACCTATAGGTGGCCGTCTCGTGCACAGGTGCACCTGTGCACGAGACGGCCACCTATAGGTGTGATGATACCAGAGGCTGTGCAATGCAATTTTGACCTCCTGATGATGAGCACATGTGCTCGAAACATGTAGAGGTATGAAATAAACTTATTGTAAAACAAAAATTTTGTGCATCAAGTTAATTAATTCGTGAGATAAATGGCTATGTCAGTTTTTATTAACTATATATTGTCAAAACCGAAAGTACGACAAACCTACCACTATATCCCGACCTTATTAATTATGACTTCGACTGTAAACTTACAGACATTATTACCAAATTTCCATACAGTCTCCTGCTTTCAATGATTGAACATTTACAAGGCCTCCCTGCCAATATTCATCCGACCGAATTCAAATTAGATGTGATGTTTTACTGCGGTTTCGTTGTCGATTGTGTGGTTTTCCCTTCCCTCTCAACCGCCGACACCGCAAAACACAATCTTGGGAGGAGAGGCAGACCTAATTTGACAAACCAGCTTCACCACTCATCTGCTTTCAGTCTCGTAGTTGAAACCCGAAACTTAAAAAGATACTGGGCTGTTGAAATCCTCAATTTCAAGATATGAGGACGGATAACAAGAGAATTAATTCGGCCCTCCTAAGCTGTTAACTAAATTCCTTTGCATAAGAAGTCAACAGACTCCTTAATGAGTATTACACTTGGCTCCCAGTCCAGCACGACAGAACCTCCAATGGAAACTACGAGAATGTTCTTATTGTCTTGAGTGACTGCACCGCAATGCAGTTATCTCGTTACGTAATGTAATGCCTGCCCTGATTATCTCTGTCTGTTGGTTTGTATAAAGAGAATGGCTGGTAAGCTTACGTTATACGTCAAATATACGAAAAGTAGCTTTTAAACGACGTAGATATTTCTAAAAAGTACTGCATAAATTAAAGCATAACGTCCTCATGTCATCACCTTCGAAGCAATTCCCATCGGAAATGTACACCGCTCCTCACCAGCCTTCGATTGGAAGCCTTAGACTGACTACAGTTGTGAGAGAATTGTAGGCTGCGGGTTCTGACGTATTCTTACTCGGTCGACTTCGGCAGCAATCGGATATTGTCGCGTTAAAAAACAAACAGATTAAAACTTGCTCCTATTTCTACAGCAGGCACGACCTGCTCGCGCGACGTCTAAGGAATCTTCAGATCTCTCTTACGAAATAAAGTCTGGTTTTCAGTCGAATGGTCGTATAAACGTTCATGTCTATTTCTGTAATGGATGTGGAAAAGCTGTCAGATGGTGTGCAGGAAAGAAGGCCGTTGTAGGATTTGAGTAATAATTTAGGTTAAAAACAAAAATATTTTAGAGAATTATGGACTAATTAGGAGAGGAATCGAATGGGACATTTATGTAACATTTTTTTATATTACACGCATTTCCTTTTATATCTGACTTTGACGTTCCCAGTATTCTCTGCCTGATTGCACGAGAAAAAGTTATTTTCCAAAATAAAACGTATTTTCATCCATCCCGATTCCGACACTATAGGCTACAAGAAGTCTGACTTAAAAGCCTGTAATATAACCACATCGGTCTTCCGACTGGAATTGCCTATAAGTTGCCCTACTGAAAGGTCGTCAGAATGGGCATCCACTGAAACCGCAACTTAAAAGAATCTTCCGTCTATTCCACACACCTGACCTGACTTACTTTCGGGTAGCAGTCTTTTACATTTCAAAAGAAACGAGGAGTTTGTTCTTTGTTCAGTTATTTCAAGCAGCATTATCGCTGCCTGTAAAAACTGGACAAAAGACGTTAATTGCTCGACACTACGTAACAGTGTCGGAGCCTGGCTTAGCACGCGACTGGGAAAAGCTTCAGCGGCAACAAGTGAAAAGTTAATTTTGAGATAGGCGAAGAAGTTGAGGAAATGAGCGGATAGTCTCGTTATTTAATAGCCATTTCTGGAGGAGACATGGCTATTAAATAAGGAGGAACTATGAGTATTTCCAACATTACTAGTTTATTATCATTCGTAAACTCGATGTTGTTCGCAGTCTTGAGATTTCGACCAGCAAATATAAATTCTTACTAAAGAGTATAACGTCCAGTTTAACCCAGCATGTTTTATTACTTTCATATCCAACGGGCTATATTCCCCTTTATCACGAACAATTTCTCTGGAAAAGAGATCACACTGTTAATTACAATCAAACTCTTTTCCCATCTACACATTCCATTATTTAATACGCATATTCTAATGAACTTTGGCAGGTCCCAGTGGCCGCGCGGTCTAAGGCGTAGGTCTGCGGCCACTTGCCTGCTGAGATTGTGGGTTCGAATCTCGCCTGGGGCATGGATGTTCGTCTGTCGCGAGTGTTGTTTGTTGTCAGGTAGAGGTCTCTGCGACGAGCTGATCACTCATCCGGAGGAGTCCTACCGACTGTGGTGCGTCGTTGTGTGCTATCTCCAAACCTCAGATAGGAGGAGGCCATGGCCAGGGTTGGGCCAGCAGCGCCACAGGGGGAAACATAATGAAATAAACGTTGAACACTTGAATTATCCCAGTTCTTATCACGTTATGTCTTCTTTCTTCGCAACTGGGAAAATGACATTTACGAAGTATTACCTACCATGTCCTTCTGCAAAATGCCCTAAAATGACTGCTTTTTACTGTGAGATTTCTTCCTTGAAATCTTCGTATTCATTGGTTTGCGAAATCTCCTTTTGTTACGGTATTTTAAGTGCTTCTTAATTTTGAATTTCTAACGGCGGTGACTATGAAGTCTTCTGGACTTGACGACAGGTTATATGTATAAGTTTATCGTCTACGAAGGAAGTAGATTCCTTTTACATTTTGGTTAATTTCTGTCACGTTACAAAATGTCACATTCCAGAAGGTATCATTCCTCGATTTTTACTTGCATTTTCACCATCATCTACGTAGTGTGCTCTTACGCTCCAAAATGTGTCTCAGTGAGTTCACTTAGCTACTTATAGCAGACGTTCCAGTTTTCATTCAAATGCGGTCGCATTTTAAAGTTTTCTACAAGTTCACACATTACCAAACTGCAAATTGTTTTAGCAATAAAAGTACTACCAGACAACTGTAAATGAAATTTTTAAAAACTTTAATAGGAAGCAACACATAAAAACAGTTTTTTTATTAGGCGCAGCAGCCCCAGTGGTCCAGGACCTCCTCATTCACGAGGTTTCTAGATCACATACACATACGTCCTCTGGAAGAGTGATCAACAAGACGCAGAGACCTCTACCTAACAACACACAGCAATCAACAGACAGACATCGATGCTCCCGGTGGGATTCGAACCGACAATTTCAACAGACTAGCGGTAGCAGACCTACGCCTTAGACCGCACGGCCACTGGGACCGTCATAAATCAAAGTTAAGTTTAAATAATTTATGTAGGAAGTAATTATTTATGTGTGTAAAAGTGGAGATATAAATGACTACAAAATAATTGCTTATTCCTCCTAGACAAGTGGATAATGACGGACTGGATTGTCGAAATTTTTCTTTAATGTGAATCATAAGGAAGCAGAGGTAAAGAAGAAGACCCAAAAGGTCCGAACCGTCTTCAACGTAATCCATAGGCAGAAGAAATAAAATTGTATAAGCAGAAGACACATATCAGCCTGACAATCTTAAGTTCCAGCAGGAAACTAGAAGATCATAATTTTCGGATGGTAGCAAGAGCTGTTTTATACATCGTCTACTGAATTAAGGAGCGTGGTTTGCGCTGCGTTAAGTTTGTATTGTCAGGATCACAGTGTAAATGGAAATGATTCTTTTAAAACGAATTATAAAGCTCTGAGTAAATAGTTTTTTGTTATTTATTTGATACCATTCGGTTTTTGAACCATTTAGCCTCTGGATTTAGTATATCCCTTGTGTTTAACATAAAACTGATAAGACAAAGTTTCGATCCTCGACCTCAGAAAAAACAGGTGTGTTTTAATTCATAATTTAGTTTGGTTTTTATTTACTGCGAACTTTGCACAGTTATACGGAATTAAACCATATATAAATTTCCTCTGTATCTAAGAGAGATAATTTACGGTTTTCAAGAAACCATGCACAATGTCAATCCCATCCTTTTTATGATTTTTTTTCAATATTGTATTGTAATATTAAAATCTAAAGGTAATACGTAGTTTAAATATTCAAAATATTTAAAATTATGCTCATATACTCTTACAAGTGCTTATTTGACTGCAAGCAGCTGCCTTACATTATCCCGTTACTGTTGTATACACTTCTTGCTCTGTAGCCACGGATTACTAAAACTGCTCCCTCTACCCGCGTTTGGTCCGACGCAAGATTCTCTTAGACACTTTTTAGGGGCATTCGCAAAACTGCGAAAAGCGATTATTAGCGTCGTCACGCATGTATGTATGTACGTACGTACGTACGTATGTGTGTGTGTGTGTATGTATGTATGTATGTATGTATGTATGTATGTATGTATGTATGTATGTATGTATGTATGTATGTATGTATGTATGTATGTATGTATGTATGTATGTATGTATGTA
>Ga0123355_10009077_pt1 | contig 15075 bp, 13 predicted proteins | sample TergutEmb28metaG_3_FD_89872 | JGI IMG/M metagenome (GOLD analysis project Ga0123355, IMG submission 89872) | Embiratermes neotenicus P1 segment gut microbial communities from Petit-Saut dam, French Guiana - Emb289 P1 | ecosystem: Host-associated > Arthropoda: Insects > Digestive system > Gut ...
AACAACCACGCTAAACCTACAAGACACCCGCGCAGTAGAAACCATGATCGAAGAACTTGAGGCGGCAAGAAGATAGCGTATATACAACCACCAGGGGCTTTGGAGGACACACTCCAAGGCCCCTGGCAGATTGAAGCCAGAGCCGCTGCACTGGCCTTTGTCTCCAGCCTATTGCAAGCGATATTACGATGATATATAATGTCATCGTAATATCGTTTACTTTTATGATGGACAGCATAGAACTTGCAAGGGGATGAGGGGGCTTCACATGAGTTTAAAACCATCTTCGCATACGGATCGAAAGGCTGGAAATATAGGATTACGAGTAGGCTCTTATTTTCGCACACGTGTTGCGGCCCTCATTATGACCTTGGTTGTCATGGCGGGGCAAACATGGATCGCATATGCAGTAAACTTGGATCCGATTTGGATATTACCGCTCATCTCAGGCGTGATGCTAACCAGTTCCATCCTCGCCTATTCGGCCAGTCATGTAAAGCCCACGAGGTCAGCGCGTGCGCTGTCGATTGCGGTTGTTGTTCTTTTACCGCTGATTAACTTGATTTGTATGGGGTGGTTTATCTATGACATGTTGAATCCGCAAACCGTCACGATTTCACATGAATTGTTGTTGGCAGGATTTGCTTTGTGGATCGTAAATATTGGTGTCTTTTCCTTGGCGTATTGGGAACTGGATGCGGGTGGGCCCGAGGTTCGTGCCTTGGGGTTGCCGACGGTATTTCGCAACAAGAATTATCCGGACTTTGTATTTGCCCAACAAGTTCCCAGTGATCCGCAGTTTGCTCCTGATGATTGGACGCCGGGATTTCTTGACTATCTGTACCTGTCGATCACAACGGCAACATCTTTCTCGCCCTCTGTACCGACGCCTTACACCCATATGGCAAAAATGATGGTAGCCGCAGAGGCGTTGGCCAGCTTATTTATTCTTGGTTTAATTGTTACGCGCGCGATATCGCTGTAGTTCTGACAGGCGAGATCAAGAGGGAAAAGAAAAAGCTGAAAAAACGCCGAAAAGATAAGCGCAGAGAGTTTCAAAACACCCCCTAGGCGGTGGAAACAAGAAAATCTTCCGTGTGGTTCCTTAGTGCCTCCTATTCCTTCTCTTGCAAAATCATAGATGTACGCATATAATTAATGCAAATTGATACGGGGGGAAACATATATGAAAGAGTTATCTAAAGTCGCATCGGCGGTTGTTGCCTCGTCGACGATCGCGGTGGACACGCTGGCGAAGCAGCTCAAAGCTGAGGGGAAAGATGTCATCAGCTTCGGGCCGGGAGAGCCGGATTTTGACACGCCGGATCACATCAAGCAGGCGGGGATAGACGCTATTGCACGGGGGGAGACGAAATATACCCCGGCGGTCGGACTATTAACCCTGCGGAAAGCGATCGTAAAACGGCTGGAGACGGATATGGGTGTCCGTTACGAGCCGAGCCAGATCGTAGTGGCCAGCGGGGCCAAGCATAATGTATATTTAACGCTTCAAGCCCTGGTGAACCCGGGGGACGAGGTGATTGTCCCGGCACCTTACTGGGTGACCTACTATGAGGCGGTGAAAATGGCCGGGGGCATACCTGTTGTTGTCTCCGCCGGGGAGGAACAGGGCTTTAAGATCACACCGAACCAGCTCCGGGCGGCGATTACGGATCAGACGAAGCTCTTTTTGCTCAACAACCCCTCGAACCCTACGGGGATGGTGTATACCGAGGCGGAGCTTCGGGCGCTGGCGGAAGTCTGTGTGGCGCATGACCTCTATATCATGGCGGATGAAATCTACTACCACTTGGTTTATGAGGGGGCGTTTGTCTCCGTCGCGTCTCTGGGTGAGGCGGTGAAGGAGCGGACGATAATTGTCAACGGGGTATCGAAGGGCTACTCCATGACCGGGTGGCGGATTGGCTACACGGCTTCGAATGCGCAGATCGCGAAGGTGATGGCAAACTATGTGAGTCATTCGACCAGCGGGCCGGCGACGATGAGCCAGTTCGCCTCTATTGAGGCGCTGACAAGTGACCAGAGTTCGGTATATGAGATGAAAGCCGAGTTTCAGAAACGGCGGGACTATATCTGCCAGCGAGTTGCCGCAATTGACGGAGTGAGCTGTATCATCCCGCAAGGGGCGTTCTATATCATGATGAGTGTTGCTGGACTTCTGGGCAAAACCATCGGCGGCAAGCTGATTGAAGACGGGGACGATTTCGCCATGGTATTTCTAGAGCAATCCCAGGTGGCGGTGGTGCCATGCAGTGGTTTTGGTGCGCCGAATTTCGTGCGCCTGAGCTATGCGACCTCCATGGAGAACATCGCCAAGGGGATGGATCGGCTAGAGGCGTTTTTGAAAAATGAACAATAAAAACAGGAGGGGAATATACGATGGGGACAATTTTTAACAAAGCAAACATTTTATTGCCAAAGCAGGAGGTAGACCTGACCAAATGGACGGTGATCGCCTGCGATCAGTTTACGTCTGACCATGACTTTTGGACCCGCATACAGGCAGAGGTGGAGGGTACGCATTCAACGCTGCATATGATTTTGCCGGAGGCCTGGCTTGGCCGGGTAGATGAGGCGGCTCGAACGCGAGAGATCAATCAGACGATGGTCCGCTATCTGGAAGAAGACATCTTCCAACATGTAGAGGATTCTCTGATCTACGTGGAGCGGACCCTGCGAAATGGCCAAGTGCGGCGCGGTGTTGTCGGGGCGATTGACTTGGAACAGTATGACGTAAGCCCTGAATCGGGTTCCGCGCTCAGAGCCACGGAGCGGATTATAGCGTCTCGCTTGCCCGCGCGGGTGGAGATTCGGCGGGAGGCGGTGTTGGAGCTGCCTCACGTGTTGATCCTCATCGATGACCCGGCCAAGGCAATTATCGAGGGTATCCCGCAGATGGACGGTCTTGTGCCGCTGTATGACTTTAAGCTGATGGAAGATTGTGGGCATATCAAAGGCTATCGCCTGACGGGCGCAGAGGCTGACAAAGTGGCGACGGCGATCAATGCCCTGCCTGTGATTTTAGTCGGGGATGGGAACCACTCTCTGGTGGCGGCGAAGATGGCCTGGGATGAGAAGAAGGCCAATCTCTCGGAAGCGGAGCGGGCAAACCACCCGGCCCGCTATGCGCTGGTAGAAATCAATAACGTCCATGAGGCGTCGCTGGAGATTGAGCCGATTCACCGGATCGTGTTTGATGTCGCGGGGGATATGATCGGCGCGTTTGTAAACGCGAGCGAAGACGTCGCCTTGGGCGAGGGAGAGGGATATACCATCCGCTATATTGATCGCGGCGCCTCTGGTGCATTCACCATCTCTGGGCGCACGGTAGGGGAGACCATTGATTTGTTGCAGACGTTTTTAGACGCATATGTGGAGGAGAATGGTGGAGAAATTGACTATATCCACGGGGACGCGGAGCTTGCGGAGTTAGCTGAGAAGCCGGGGAGTATTGCCTTCTTCATGCCGCCGATTGAGAAACCGGCTCTGTTCCAATCTGTAGTAAGAGGCGGTGTGTTTCCGAAGAAGAGTTTTTCTATGGGTGAGGGCGCGGATAAGCGGCATTACTTGGAGTGTAAAAAGATTTAAGTGTGTTGACTTTAGAGAGATATTGCTCCAGTATCCCCCGCCTGGGGCGGGGGATACTGGAAGAAATCATTTGAAAGAAATACGCGCAAAGATTTAGGGGCTGGATGCTATGCAGGAAATACTGAAGAAAACGTATTCACTTACAGCTTCGGATGTGGATTGCCATGGGCTTTGTCGGACTTCGGCTTTGCTCCAATATTTGCAGAACATGGCAACAGAGCATGCTATCATCCTGGAACTCGACGGAGAGCGGATGATGGCAGAGCATAATGCTGTCTGGATGATGGTACGGCTGAATTTGACACTGGATCGTCCGATCCGTTGGCCGGAGGCGTTCGTGATTCACACTTATCACAGAGGCGTGACGGAGCGCACGGCGATCGTGTTTCGGGATTTTGATATATTTGTCGGAGAAGAACGTGTCGGAGAGGCGACGGCTTCTTGGGTGTTGGCGGATATACAGGATCGGAAGATTTTAAAGCCCGGACATATTCCGTTTCTATTGACAAGTCCCCGCCCGGCAGAGGTGAAGGCATGCGTCCCAGCGAAGATCAAAGCGCCCCGGGAGATGGTGCAAGAGATGGTGCGGACAGTGACCTATAGCGATACGGATATCAACGGGCACATGAATAATACAAAATATGTCGATATAGCCTGTGACGCGATGCGATATGATCGTTGCAAAGATCAGTTTATCTCAGAGGTGCAGGTCAATTATGTGCAAGAATGTTTTCCCGGAGACGAGATTATAGTTCTCCAAGGCGAGGCGGACGGCACACACTATGTGCGTGGTACAGATGCCGAGGGGCATGTACGGTTTGAAGTGTGCATGACGCTGGATGGTTTGTAGGTGTGACGTTGTTCCATTCACGCCTTGGATTTTTTGGCCTTTGTCAGGTTGTAGACAAAGACTTTGCCCTTCCATTCGACGAAGTCGAATTGCTTTTTCGCCGATGAGTGCACGCTATAGTGTGCGACCGGAGGTGAAAAAGGTGTAATCCCTGTCATTTCAGGACATGTGCCTGAAATGACACACCATAATCCGCCGCAGCGGCCGGTCCGCAGGCCGCCCTTTGGAAGACAAAGCCCAGCGTAATGGGTTTGTCTTCAGTCTGACGCAACGAGCCCGCCATGCGATTGCACGGCGGGCTCGTTGCGTGTTAGGGTTCATCTCCCAGGCCGAAGCTGACGGCGATGGCGTTGTCTACGCGATTCATCAGGCCGGTGTCCAGCTTGCCCATGCGCTCTTTTAAGCGGCGTTTGTCTATGGTGCGGACCTGTTCCAGCAGAACGACAGAATCCCGCGTCAGCCCGTAGCTTTTGGCTTCCAGCTCGATGTGGGTCGGCAGACGGGCCTTGGCGGTCTGGCTCGTGATGGCCGCCGCGATTACGGTAGGACTGTGCTTGTTCCCCGTGTCGTTTTGCACGATGAGCACTGGGCGCATTCCGCCCTGCTCACTGCCCACTACGGGGCTTAGGTCGGCATAGTAGATGTCCCCCCGACGTACACCGTTACTCACAACAATTCACGCTCCGATGGAAAGATGTTTGAGTGCGTTGACTTTGAAAAGACGACCACGTACGTTCCCCCGGCACAAGCGGGGGGAGGTGTAGTAAATCATCCGCAAAGCAACGACCTCAGATGTTTGCTCGGCCACGGTGATTGGACACTATGTACCGAGCTACTACCATTCTTCCATAGGGGGATGCAAATTATACCAACTCGTGGTATTTTTTTGCAGAGGCAGATTCTATATCAACCTCTCACATGCCAGTATATGCTGCCGGACTATCCGTGGGAATAGATGCGGGGGACGCGGGCGGAGACAGCGCAGAGCAGCTCATAAGGAATTGTTCCGATCTGCGCGGCGTGCGCGGCGACGCAGATGGTTTTATCTTTGTCCGCACCAAAAACCGTAATCGGGTCGCCGACAGAAATATTTTCTATGCCTGTGACGTTCAGCATGGAGAAGTCCATACAGATACGGCCCACTTGCGGCACCCGCTGGCTGTTCACGAGCATGTCCATTCGGTTGGAGAGACTGCGGTGGAGGCCGTCGGCATAGCCGATCGCGGCCACGGCGATTGTTTGGGCGCCATGTGTTTCGTAAGCTCTGCCGTAGCTGACAGATTCACCATGCACAAAGGGTCGGAGTTGGATTAGGCGAGTTTTAAGGGACATGACAGGCAACAGATCGGCTTCGATATCGGGTCCCGGCAGGCAGCCGTAGAGGGAGATGCCGGGACGGATCATGTTCAGGTGGCTCTCAGGCAGACGGAGCGTCCCGCCGCTGCCCGCCGCATGACGGAGCGGGATTTGGCAGCCCGCCTGGGCCTCCAGCCAGTCTACGGCGGTTTGGAAGAAGTCTAATTGGCTGCGGGTGTAGTCGATATCTGTGTCAGCGACGGCAAAGTGGGTAAAAATCCCTTGGGTGTCCAGGTGGGGGAGGCGTATTGCGGCGAGGGCGTCTGCGGGTTCACGATTGCGGCAGGGGAAGCCGAGGCGGCCCAGACCGGAATCCAGCTCCATGTGGACAGGGAGAGTATAGCCGGTGCCAGTTAAGGTATGACTGAAGGTTTCGGCCATTTCCAGGCTGAAGATGGTTTGGGTAATCTGATTTTGGGCGAGAACTTCCGCATCTTCCGGAAAAGCGTAGCCGAGATTTAGGATAGGGAGAACGATACCGGCTTCCCGCAATTCCAAGGCTTCGGCGACACAGGCAACGGCCAAATAGTCCACGCCCAAGTCCGCCAGGTGGCGAGAGACGGGGACGGATCCGTGGCCATAAGCATTTGCCTTCACCGGGGCGAGAAATTTGCAACCATCTGGTGTGCGCGCGCGGAGGATTTTATAGTTGTGAGCAAGGTGGTCCAGGCGAATCTCGGCCCAGGTTCTGTCTGTTGTATGCATGAAGATGCCCATCCTTTTATCTATATTATTACTTTGGAGCGAAAGAGTGGGAATTTTTATTGTGTTTCCCCTGCCAAGCGCGCATCACCCGTTACTGGCCCCGAACAGCGGGCCGCCCTCGAAGGCGGCGGTGAGAACCGCGAAGCCATTTTCCAAAATCTCGGCTTTGACCGGAATGCCCGTTTCGGCGTCGAACCAGGTCATGTGGCGGACAATATCGGAGATGTCAGTAGTCATGACAACACAGCGAATGCCTCCAAATGTTTCATAGTGCGCTCCGGTGATGTGGCCTTCCTTCCACTGCGCGACGATGGTCGGCAGGGCGGCGAGGGGGGAGAGGCCGTCCTCGGTAATGGGGCCAGTGTTTAGCTCTGCACCCTCGAAGTGCAGAACGGTGCCGCTCTCAGAGACCTCGATTATGATTCCAGCGATGAGCGCGGGGGCCAAGACTTCCAGCGTACTGGTCTCAGAGTCGAAGCGGAGAGTGAAGTGGTGCACACGGTCACCGTAGTCGGCAGTGAGTTCAGCGGAGAAGTGTTGGGTGGAACTTAGGAAGCGTTCACGGAGTTCCAGGACGTGTTCCCGCGGGTTTTGTTCCCCGGAACAGGCGCTGGTAAACAGGAACAGAGATAAAACGAGCATACAGAGTGCCAAACGACGCAAAGGGATCACCTCACAGTTGTTTGAGGACCTCCGGCAAATAGTCCAGCAGATCGCTGGGCAGCATACTATACTCGCCCAAGTTTGCGGCGGCGAGGTCGCCCGCGCGGCCATGTACCCAGGCTGCAATAAAAGGAGCTGAGGGCAGATCTTGCCCATATAGAGCCGCGATCATGCCAGCCAGCACGTCGCCGCTCCCGCCTGTGGCCATTCCCGGATTTCCTGTTGTGTTGACGTAGGCGTCGCCTGATGGATACGCGGTGATCGTCCCCGGCCCTTTGAGTACCAGACAGCACGTATGGTGAGCTGCAAAGTCCCGCGCGGATTTGAGTCGGTCGCCGTGCGAGAGGTCACCGCCGAGGCGAGTGAATTCTCCATCGTGGGGCGTTAGGGTCAAACAGGCACGTGCCTCGTCCAGTACATCTATATGCCGGGACACGGCGTTTAGACCATCGGCGTCAAGGATGATGGGGATTTCCGGTGCGGCGCGTATGATGTCGCAGACGAGCGCGTCCAATGCGGGACTTTGCCCCATACCGGGGCCGATCAAGAGGGCGTCTATGTCCGAAAGCCGCTCTAAAATGAGAGGGAGAGCCTGTTCGTTCAATTTCCCGTCCGTATTGGGGAGGGGAAAGGGCATGGCCTCTGAGTTCTGGGCGGCGACGATGGGATAGATTTCTGCGGGGACACCCATGAACACCAGCCCGGCGCCTGTACGAAGCGCGGCTTTTGCGGCGAGCGTCAAAGCCCCGGTATAGCCAACGGAGCCGCCGATTAGAAGCAGCTTGCCCGCATCGCCTTTGTGCATATCGCGGGGACGGGCGAGGAAAGTAAAATGATTGGCCGTGGACAGGTAGGTTTTGGCGGGCATATCATAGATAAACTCCTCCGGGACGCCGATATCTACAACCTTGACCTCGCCCGCGTACAGAATACCTTGGCCGACATAGTTGCCGATTTTGGGGAGCGTGAATGTGACAGTATGATCCGCTTGGACGGCAGTACCGAGTACGCGGCCCGTGTCGGCTTCAATGCCGCTGGCGATGTCAACGGAGATGACGGGGTGGGGCAGGGCGTTCATCAGATCTACGGCCTTTTGGGGGGCGCCTTGGACTTCGGTGTTGAGACCGATGCCAAAGATGGCGTCAATGATGACGCCGATCGGGTTGTCGGGGATGCAATGAGAATTTTCCGGGTCAAAGGTTTCAAGGATCCCGCCCAGTGCTTCTAGGCGACGCGCCATCTCCCGCGCGTCCGCGCTGAGCGCCGCCCTGTCGGTCACAAGGTAGACGCGGACCTGATAGCCGGATTTGAGAAGTGCCACGGCGGCGGCGATTCCGTCGCCGCCGTTATTGCCGCTGCCGCAGAAGATGAGTGCGTGGTCATTCTCACCCATGACTTCTTTCGCAAGTGCGGCGATGTGAGCCGCGGCGTTTGTCATGAGTGTGGTGGAGGGGATATTCGCTTTGGTGATGGCCAGGTTGTCCAGTTGCCGCATCTCAGCGGCGGTTGCGAGTTTCATATGAATTCCCTCCTTGCCAAAAACTGGTCTGTCCAGTATAATGTATCAGGCGTGATATAGCACTGTCAATACAAACGCTTGCAAAAGGAGCGAAAACGCATGAAAGAACAATTAATCGCCCTGGAACAGGAGGCCCTGGCGGCCATTGCGGAAGCCTGTGATCTTCAGAGCTTAGAGGATCTCCGGGTTCGGTTTCTGGGTAAAAAAGGGGCGGTGACCGCCATTTTGAAGCAGATGGGCGGTCTTTCTCCGGAAGAACGGCCCAAAATCGGTCAGTTCGCTAACGCTTTGAGTGAGAAACTCACAGCGGCCTTGGGTGTCCGGCGTACGGCGCTTGAGGCGGAAGCTTTGGACAAGCAGTTAGCAGAGGAAAAGCTGGATATCACCATTCCCGGCAAACGGGAAGCGGTGGGGAAACAGCATGTGATGAAAAAGACCCTTGACGAGGCGCTGGATATTTTTATCGGCATGGGTTTTTCCGTTGCGGAGGGGCCGGAGGTAGAGCTTTCCGCCAATGTGTTTGATAAACTCGGTACCCCGGAAGGGCACCCTTCGCGAGATTGGGGTGATACCTTTTATTTTGACCGCGAGAGCCAGTATGTCCTGCGTACGCATACCTCGGCGGTACAGGTGCGGGTCATGGAGAATCAAAAACCGCCGATCCGCGTTGTCTCACCGGGGCGGGTATACCGGAAGGATGAGGTGGACGCAACCCATTCGCCGATGTTCCATCAGATCGAGGGTTTGGTGGTGGATAAAGGCATCACCATGGCGGATCTGAAAGGGACGCTAAATGCTTTGGTAGGACAACTGTACGGTCAGGAGACCAAGACCCGGTTTCGGCCGCACCACTTTCCGTTTACGGAGCCCTCTTGTGAGGTAGATTGCCGGTGCTTTAAATGTCGCGGCAAGGGTTGTCCCATGTGTAAGGGTGAGGGCTGGATTGAACTGTTAGGCTCCGGCATGGTACATCCCAATGTGCTCCGTGTCTGCGGGATTGACCCGGATGTGTATTCAGGATTTGCCTTTGGGATCGGGTTGGATCGGATGACGATGATGCGGTATAATATCAGTGACCTGCGGCTCATTTTTGAAAATGACCTGCGGTTCTTACGGCAGTTTTAATTAGGCCCGCAGGGGGCGAATTGTATTCGCTCCTACACGCGGTGTGAGGAGAAAATGAGGGAAGAGGGAAGTTTGATGAAATTATCGAGAAAATGGTTGGCTGAATTTACGAATATTTCGGCCGATGACAAGACATATGCCGATCGGCTTACGATCACTGGGTCCAAAGTGGAAGGCACGGAAGATTTGGGGGCAAATATCCAAAATGTGGTGTTGGGGAAGGTGTTGGAGATTGAACGCCATCCGGACGCGGATTCGCTTTGGGTCTGCAAGATAGATATTGGTAGGGAAGCACCTGAAATCATCGTCACGGGGGCGGACAACCTCAAGGCGGGGGACGTTTGTCCTGTAGCCTTGCACAAATCTAAGCTGCCCTGTGGGAAAGAGATCAAAAAGGGGAAGATTCGGGGTGTGGCGTCTAATGGGATGCTCTGTTCTCCGGACGAGTTGCTGTTAGATGAGCATGACTACCCTCATGCCGTACAGGACGGGATTTTGACCTTCACGCCGGATGAAATGGAAGGGTTTCAACTGGGCGATGATATTCGGCCAGTGCTGGGGAAAGATGACAGGGTGGTAGAGTTTGAAATCACCAGCAATCGGCCGGATTGTCTGTCTGTCATCGGGCTTGCCAGAGAGTCGGCGGCCAGCTTTGATGTGCCCATGACCGTTAAGGAGCCGCAAGTGAACGGTTCCGGCGGGGATATTCTCGACTATCTGGATGCGGAAATTTGGGACGAGGATCTCTGCCGCAGATTTACGGCGCGAGTGGTGCGGAATGTAAAGATTGCGCCCAGTCCCGTGTGGATGCGTCAGCGGCTTCGTGCTATGGGTGTGCGGCCGATTAACAATATTGTGGATATTACCAACTACGTGATGCTGGAGTATGGCCAGCCGATGCACGCCTTTGACCACGCATGTCTAGAGGGCGGAAAGATTAATGTCCGCCGTTCGGCATCGGGGGAGACGATTGAGACACTGGATGGCACGATGCGCAGTTTGGAAGACGCGCTTGTGATTGCAGACGAGCAAAAAGCTGTCGGAATTGCGGGCGTTATGGGCGGCGCAAGCAGTGAGATTACAGAAGATACTCAGGTGGTAGTTTTTGAATCGGCCAACTTCAACGGGGTCAGCATCCGCAAAACCGCTGCACGGCTGGGGATGCGGACGGATGCGTCCAGTCGATTTGAGAAGGGTCTTGACCCTATGAGCACTTTGCCCGCCGTGCAACGGGCCTGTGAATTGGTAGAATTGTTGGGTGCGGGCGAGGTCGTAGACGGTCTTGTAGATGTGATTGCCAGAGACCGCCTGCCTGTCATATTGACACTGGAAGCAGAGAAAATCAACGCTCTATTAGGGACGGAGATTTCATGTGCGGATATGGCAGCTTTTTTGGAAAAAGTAGGTTTCATCGTAGACACGGACAATCAAGTGACAGTCCCCACGTGGCGGTTGGATGTAACGCAGTGGGCGGACTTAGCGGAAGAAGTGGCCCGGTTCTACGGCTACAACGTGATCCCTGCCACTATGTTTTGCGGTGCCGCTGTTCAAGGGGGCTTCAGTCCGCGGCAGAAGCTTGAACGGCAGGTGGGAAGTTTGTTGCGAAGTCTCGGTTACAATGAGATTTTAACGTATACTTTCACTGGGCAGGTGGCCTATGACAAAGTACGTCTCCCGGCAGATGCGCCGGAGCGGGAGGGCCTTACCATCCTCAATCCGCTGGGTGAAGACACCAGCCGGATGCGAACGATTGCTATGCCCGCTATGCTGGAGACCTTAGCCCGCAACGCCAGTTATCGCAATGAATCCGCGCGGCTCTATGAGCTGGGGCGGGTGTATATACCCAATGCTGAAAGTGAGACACTCTGTGATGAGTATTTGCATCTGACACTCGGCGCTTATGGCGACGGGATAGACTTCTTCGGCCTCAAAGGGGCCGTGGAGGTATTACTTGCGGATTTGCGGATTGTAGACGCGATCTGGACTGCCCGGCCAGACAATCCGATTTACCATCCTGGGCGATGCGCAGAACTTGCCGTCGGCGGACAGGTCTTGGGATATCTGGGACAAGTCCACCCGCTCACGGCGCAAAACTTTGGCTTAGAGGGTGCGGTCTACGCCGCTGAGCTGGACTTAGAGGCCCTATTTGCTGCGATGGGGCCGGAACAGACCTATGTGCCGCTGCCTAAGTACCCCGCAATTACCCGGGACATTGCGGTGGTCTGTGACGAAAACGTTAGGGCGCAGGAACTCCAAACGGTTATTGCGGTAGCTGGAGGTAAAAAACTGGTAGAGAGTCGGCTCTTTGATATCTATACCGGTGCGCCCATTCTGGCCGGGAAGAAGAGTGTGGCGTTTGCCCTTGCCTTTCGCGCAGAAGACAGGACCCTCACCGACGAGGATGCAGATGGGGCTACAGCGAAGATTTTAGCGGCCTTAGAGATGAAACTGGGTGCTGTAATCCGCTAAGAAAAACGAGATGTAAGACGGTTCTGTATTTGGGCGTGACCAGGTGTTGTTGGATTTCTTATTTTCCACCGCTATAGGCGGGGGAAAATAAGTTCAAATCAATGTAATTTGCCCATATTCCTGTATTTTCTCTTTACAGCTTGGCAAAAATTTGATAAACTGATGACAAGAAAAATGGTGTTGCACGTCTCCTTGCTTATATTACTTTGGAGCCAAAGAGTAGGAATTTTTATTGTGTTTCTCCCGCCTATGCGGGGGAAACACGAAAAGAACAAGTTTCTACCTTTAAGTGTAGGAGTAATGGTGAGGGGAAGCGTAGGAAATCGTTCAAACATTCACACTTCAAACTGTTTACAAGCGAGGTGGTTCTATGGAAGCGTATACCCAAAAATTTGACGTGGTGAGCCGAGATGTGGAGATTCGGGAGATTATGCACTCCGTGTATGACTCTCTGATCCAGAAAGGGTATAACCCCATCAATCAGATCGTGGGGTATATTCTGTCTGAAGATCCCACCTATATCACTAATTTCAACAATGCCCGTACGCTGATCGCTCGGATCGATCGGGACGAGCTTTTGCAGGAGTTGGTGACCCAGTATTTGCAGAGAGATAACTAGCAATTCTGGGGCTGGCGCGGTTTGCGCCAGCCCCAGAGTTTATACTAGTTCCAAGTAAAAAGATGCCGTGTTCTTTTTATAATTGTGACTTAATAAAGACGTATGTTTGGGCAGTGGCCAAAGGCATTGTTGGGGTTTCTTGTTTTCCCCCGTCATAGGCGGGGGAAAACAAATTTAAATCAATGCTCTTTGCGTATGTTCGATTGCTTTTTATCGAACATTTAGTATTAGTAGGGGGGATGGTTTATGGAGCCGATCGTATTTGTGATTCCTTGGGCTGTTGTTGTGGCAGTTTTCTTATTTGCGTTGGCGGTTGCAGTTTTTTTCCTAGTATTTGCGTTTCGGGTTCGTGTGCGGAGACGGCAGGAGGCGGTGTTGAAAACGTTGATTGCGGAGTTGGAGCGCACACAACCTACGCCCCAAATTCCGAGCATGCCGAAAGAGGCCCAGCATGTAACAAAAGGCGCTCAAAGTGTATCTGAACATACTGAGAGAGTGTCTGAAGATGCCCAAAGTGCGACGGAAGATATGTCGGCCGAGCCTGAAATACCGCAGGAGGTTTCGGTGTGTTATTGTGTGCGGTGTGGAGCGGAGATGCGGCCGGAATATCGGTTTTGTGCGGAGTGCGGAACAGTTGCAGGGGGTCAAAAATAGTGTGATATGGGCTCTGCAAATACGAAATAAATTGGAATGCGCTGTTTACAGTGTAGTCGGTAGCATAACAAAAGAGGGATCTGGGCATGAGAAAGTTAGTAGTTGGTATCTTGATTTTTGCTTTGTGCTTTGGGCTTGTGGCGTGTGGTGGCAATACGCCATCGCCTGTGTCCGAGGCGGAAGCGGCCGGATTATACAAGCACTATGAGCACATTATGTATTCGAGTGTTTCGCTGTCCGGGCTAAGTTATGTATTCGACTTAGATGGCTTTATTGAAAACCTGACACGAAGCATCATTCCCATGGACTTTCTAGACGAAAACTGGGAAGATGAAGGCCTATCAAGCAACCAAATATTTAGGAGCCATTCTTGGGCACTAAGGGAATATGGGCAGACGCAGGCGTGGGTTATCGTAATCACCGAAGCGTATACAGGGCGAGTAAATGAAATTACCGTCACAATTCCGCTCGAACATTTTGACGAGACCACAGAAACATTGGCCGTTATTTCTCTTTTCGGTGCAGACCCAACATTGACATTTGAAGATGCTGTCGTGCTTTGGCTGGAAATAACAAGAAGAGCAGAGGAAAGCTATGATAGGATCGGATTTGCGTTCAATAATACAGTGTTCAATCTTTCCAGCGACGGAACCCTCGTGACGTTTAAGATTGTTCCTGAAACAGATGAGCGTATAGATGCAGTCGGCTTTGACAGAATCACAGAGCAAATGTTAGCAGATATGATGGCAGCATTTTGGGCAGAGGCCGCCTTGGATGCGGAAACCGCTGCAGAGCAGCGAGGATATGATCTCATTGGCACATGGGCTTGGGATGATGACAGCAATTTCACATATATATTCAGCGCAGATGGTACGGGAATGCGTGGATTTCCGGAAAACATGGAAACATTTACCTGGTCAACAGCTGCAGACGGCGAGTTAGAAATACACGTTGATGGTCCGATCGGGATGTTTGGTCTAGTGGAGGAGCAATGGTCCTATACCGTATCGGGCGACGCGCTGACGGTAACAAGCAGACAGGCCGTAAATATGTCATACCGCTATACAAGAGTGAGCTAGTTCTCTGTAAAGTCTAAGATTTGCACAAAACATGTCTTTTTATCGCCATACGGCACGTCAAACCCTTGAAAGGCACCAAGCATTCCTGCGGCGTTGCCGCACCGTCTGATACTAGTTCCAAATAAAAAGTCTACAAGACTTTTTTTAGGCAGTGGGAAAACGCACTGAAGATTTTCTTGTTTCCCCCGCCATAAGCGGGGGAAACAAATTTAAATTAGTGCAATTCACCCACTCCCTTTTTTTTTTATATTGGAACTTAATTCAGACGTGTTTTGTGCGCTTTTTGCGCGAAACCAGCCTGCAAAGCGGGCGTCTCCCCGACGAAAAATGTAGACGTTTCATCGGGGAATAGCGTGAAAACATCACACCCTGGGTGTCACCCTAAAAAAGGCGCACTGCTCCCTTGGTAAGGAAGGCAAGTTTTTTA
>Ga0123355_10009078_pt1 | contig 15075 bp, 9 predicted proteins | sample TergutEmb28metaG_3_FD_89872 | JGI IMG/M metagenome (GOLD analysis project Ga0123355, IMG submission 89872) | Embiratermes neotenicus P1 segment gut microbial communities from Petit-Saut dam, French Guiana - Emb289 P1 | ecosystem: Host-associated > Arthropoda: Insects > Digestive system > Gut ...
AAACACTCTCATATTCCCGCCTGAAATCTCGTCAATCAAGACAATCTCGCCATCGGTCTTGCCAAACTCAAACTTTATATCATACAAAACGAGTCCTTTATTCATAAGTTCATCACTAACGACTCGTGTAATCTTTTTCGTAAGTGACTTTAGAGCTTCGTATTCAGTCTCGCTCAAGATTCCAAGCATATCAAGCGCGTCTTTAGAGATCGGCGGGTCACCTCGCTCATCGTCTTTTATGGTGACTTCAACGAAGTAGTCGAGCTGCGCACCTTCTTGCGCATAATTGCCATATCTTTTATAAAAACTGCCAACAGCGCGCAAACGGCAAATAACTTCAAGCCCACCTTTACCGAAGACTTCTGCGGGGCGGACTATCATTTGTGCACTATCAATATCTGCGCTTACATAGTGGGTTGGGATATTATGCAATTTTAATTTTTCAAAAAAGTATGCGCTAAGTTTAAGCCCGGAGACTCCTGCACCCTTGACAGTAAGTCCTACAGTATTTGCACCGGGGTCAAATATGCCGTCCGCCCCCGTCATATCGTCTTTGAATTTGAGTAAAAAGTTACCATCATCTAGTTTGTATACGTCTTTTGTCTTGCCTTTATATACAAGCGTCATTGTGAACCTCCTTAAAAAAACCTATCTGCTATAAAGTTTAGCGGACATGACGTTTTATGTCAAGTCGAAGGATTGTAAGATGGATTGATTTTTGCTATACTAATTATATCTATTTTGACTATAAAAGAGAGGTAAAGCTCATGAATCCGTATAAACTACCTCTAAACTCTGCAAAAGCAGAATTTATTGAGAAAAAGAGCCGATTCATCGGTCATATAGCGCGGGTTTCTTCTGCGGAGGAGGCACTTGAGTTTTTGCGTATCATTAGGAACGAGCATAAGGATGCAAATCATAATGTCTATGCGTACCGAATAAGAGAAGGGAACATTTGCCGCCATAGTGATGATGGTGAGCCGTCTGGCACGGCGGGAATGCCGCTCCTTGATGTGTTTTTAAAACAAGACATTTATGATTTTTGTTGTGTTGGGACTAGGTATTTTGGCGGAATCATGCTGGGCGGGGGCGGACTTATTAGGGCGTACTCACGCACGGCCAGTATTGCGCTTGAGGCTGCGGGAATAGGGATTATGCGCGAAGTTACAGCGTGCAGACTTGAAATGCCGTACTCATTATACGAGCAGGTAAGGCGCGTGATTGCAATAAGTGGCGCGCAAGTGGATGCGGAAAAGTTTGAGATTAATGTAGAGATAAATATTTCTCTGCCTTCAGAAGATGTGATAGGACTTGGGGCGAAGATTACTGAACTTACAGCGGGTTCTGTGAGGCTTGAGCTTTTGGGAAGTTCTTATCAGGTAGCATGAGTGTATAACCTATGTTGAGCCAATTTTTCAAAAACGCAACTTGCCGAAGGTAAATTTTAGACTCCTGCGGCAATAGGTAATGATTTTTGCGTGGGTTTCGCAAAAATTGTTGAAAAGAGAAAGTGATAAAAAAATGCACGAAACAGGCTATACATTATTAGGTAGAGTTTAGCTAATAAAGCAAGGGAGCAAATAGTTTTATGAACAACAACATACAAACCGAAAATAGAATAATACACATAGATATGGACGCATTCTACGCCGCTGTGGAGGTTCGTGATAATCCTGATTTGGCTGGGAAACCATTGATAATCGGAGCGATACCTGGCGAGCGTGGTGTTGTTGCGACATGTTCTTATGAGGCACGATCGTTTGGTGTTCGTTCTGCCATGAGTATATCTGAGGCATACAGACGCTGCCCACAAGGGATATATATGAGACCGAACCCTCATAAGTATAGAGATGCGTCACAGCAAGTCCATAAAATTTGGGCGGACTATACGGATGTGTGTGAGTATGTTTCGCTGGACGAAGGTTTTTTGGAGGTTTCTGGGTCTGCACATTTGTTTGGGGGAGCGCATGTTATTGCGCAGGAAATAAAGCACAGAACAAAAAGGGAAGTAGGACTCACATGTTCCGTTGGCATAGGTTATTCTATGATGTCTGCAAAACTTGCAAGTGAGGAGAAAAAACCTGACGGTTATTATGAAATACTGACGCCGGAGGCGTTAAAAAGCCTGATTTTTGAGCGTAACGTGAGAGTTATATATGGCGTTGGAGCGAAGACGGCAGAAAGCTTGGCACGTATAGGTATCACGAAAGTGAGTCAAATTTGTGAGCAATCGGACAAGGTTATCCAGCTCTTAGGCAAGCACGGAGCACAGATTGTAGAGCTTGCAAATGGCATAGATATAAGAAAGGTTACGCCGCACTTAGAGACGAAGTCTATAGGAACTGAAACGACTTTTCAAACGGACATAAAAGACTTTGACTATCTAAGTGATGTTTTAGTGTTGCTGGCTCAGAAGTTGAGCTTCGATATACGCATGAAAGGTCTTTCATGCCGCACAATTACGCTGAAGGTAACCTACGGTGATATGAAGTCAATCACACGCTCCAAAACCTTAGAGACTGTGACGAACAAGACCTCAGAGATTTTTCAAGTAGCATCTTCACTGCTTGATATAGTGGAGAAGCGACCTATACGACTTATCGGTATAACTTTGAGTGGGTTTGGCGAGGACGTGGGAGGGCAGCTAAGCTTGTTCGATATAGAAAAAGAGGATGAAGGAGCGCGGCAAAATGCGCTAGACGATGCGTTTATGAAGCTTCAGCTAAAGTATGGACGAAACATTGTAAAGACAGGAAATGAGTTGCGTGCACAAAAAAGAATAGGCGAATACGAATTGTGATAGCCTAGGAAACTAGGTTTGACTATAACTAATCGGAGTCGCCTTTTTTTGAGAAAAAATGTCATATTTTTAACAAATCGAATCGTCGCATGAACTTGTGCTAAAAATAAATATTTACGGGCAATTTTAAAAAACATAGGAGACAGGCTATTTTTAACAAGTGTGTAACGACAGGCGACAGCAAAACCCTACATAAAAATAAATTAGCTATTGACACTAAAATTAAAGATTGTTAAAATAAAGACAAAAATGAGTTTTCATAAAATATCATAACTCATGAAGCCTAATTATCTAAAGGAGGGTTTGTATGGATTTTAGCCTCTCAAAAAAACATCTTTTAATGCAAGAATTGTTTAGGTTATTTGCGGTGAATGAAGTGAAGCCGATTGCGGCTGAAATTGATGAAACGGAAGAGTTTCCATATGAGACGGTAGTAAAACTTAGCAAGTATGGAATGATGGGCATACCATTTCCAAAAGAGTACGGCGGAACGGGTGCTGATAATTTAACATATATCATGTGCGTTGAGGAGCTATCAAAGGTTTGTGCTACAACGGGAATCATAGTTTCAGCACACTCAAGCTTATGTGCTGCGCCTATTAACGACTTTGGTACACCATACCAAAAAGAGAAGTATCTGAGCAAACTGACTACGGGCGAGTGGATTGGAGCGTTTGGTTTGACTGAGGCGGGGGCTGGTAGTGATGCAGCGGGGCAGCAGACAACAGCAGTTCTGGATGGAGATAATTACATACTGAATGGCACAAAGATTTTTATCACAAATGCAGATGCGGCTCATGTGCATATCATAGTCGCAGTGACAGATAGGTCGCAAGGGACGCGTGGTTTATCCACTTTTATTGTTGAAAAAGGTACGCCTGGATTTACTATCGGTAAGAAGGAGAAGAAGCTGGGTATCAAAGGTTCATCAACGTGTGAGCTGATTATGGAAGATTGTGTTGTACCGAAAGAAAGCTTATTGGGCAAAGAAGGTCAAGGGTTCAAGATTGTAATGACCACCTTGAACGGTGGGAGAATAGGCGTTGCGGCGCAGGCTTTGGGCATTGCGCAAGGGGCGATTGACATAACCGTTGATTATGTGCGCGAGAGAAAACAGTTTAATAAGAGATTATCGCAATTTCAAAACACACAGTTTGAACTAGCTGACATGCAAACTACGGTGGATGCGGCGCGCTTATTGGTGTATAGAGCAGCTTGCATGAAAGATAGAAAGCAAGATTATTCAAAGCAAGCAGCAATGGCGAAGCTGTTCGCCTCTGAGGCATCATCAGATATAACCAGGAGATGCTTGCAACTTCACGGAGGTTATGGTTACACAAGAGAGTATCCAATTGAGCGTATGATGCGTGATGCAAAGATTACCGAGATATACGAAGGCACAAGCGAAGTGCAGAAAATGGTAGTCGCAGCTGCTATGAAACTAAATTAGGGGGAGGCAAAAAGATGAAAGTCATTGTTTGTATAAAGCAAGTACCAAACACTAATGAAGTTAAGCTTGACCCTAAGACGGGGACATTGATACGTGATGGAGTGCCTTCAATAATCAACCCTGATGATTTATGCGGGATTGAAGCAGCTCTTCAATTGAAAGATAAGTATGGATTCCACGTAACTGTCCTAAGCATGGGACCACCTCAGGCGGATGTTGCGCTCCGTGAAGCATTGGCTATGGGCTGTGATGATGCTTATCTTGTGTCTGACAGAGTGTTCGGCGGGGCGGATACTTGGGCTACATCTAAGACTTTAGCAGGAGCGATTAAAAAGCTTGGCTACGATCTAATTATAACAGGACGGCAAGCTATAGATGGTGACACTGCGCAAGTAGGTCCGCAAATCGCGGAACATTTAAGCATACCACAAGTGACATATGCTCAGGATATTGAGAAAGCTTCTGATGAAAATGCGCTTATTGTGAAGAGGCAGTATGAAGACAGATATCAGATGATAAAGATACAATGCCCAGCGCTTATAACAGCACTGTCGAGTCTCAATACACCGAGATATATGTCTGTAGACGGTGTGGTATCTGCTTATGATGAAAAAACTGTTACGATTATAACTTATGAGGATATAAAAGACTTTGTCGATGTGGCTGATATTGGGCTAAAAGGTTCTCCGACTCAAGTTAAGAAGTCTTTTACAAAGCAGCCTAAAGGCAAAGGAACAGTGCATGAAGTATCCGACGATGAAGCAGTCGAAATTATCATAAACAAGCTCAAAGAGCATTACATACTGTGAGGTGAAATATGAGCGAAAATATTTTGGTTATATGTGAGCAAAGGGACGATATTTTGCAAAAGGTCTCTCTTGAGCTGATTGGTAAGGGCAAGGAGCTTGCAGCTAAGAAGGGTCAAAAAGTGGTTGCGCTCCTTATGGGACACAAGATAGAAGGACTTACGAAAACTTTGATAAGTCATGGCGCGGACAAGGTTGTTTATGTAGACGATATAAAGCTCAAAGACTACATGACAGAACCTGCGACAAAAGCGACTTGCGCGGTTATAAAGGATTTAAACCCTGATATAGTGCTCGTTGGTGCGACATCTATTGGGCGTGATTTAGCTCCGAGAGTAGCGGCTAGAATTGCTACGGGGCTTACTGCGGACTGTACGTCATTAGAGATAGATGAGGAATCGGGCGACCTTTTGATGACGCGTCCAGCCTTTGGTGGAAACATTATGGCGACTATAGTTTGTTCGAATCATAGACCACAGATGGCTACTGTTAGACCTGGTGTTATGAGCGCGTGTCCTGAAGGTCAAGGAAGCGGCGAGGTAGTAAAGTTTGATGTGTCATTTAGCGAAGCGGACGCGAATGTGGTTATCCTTGAAACAATCATGAACACCAAAGAAACAAAGGACATAACCGAAGCCAAAATTCTAGTATCAGGCGGACGCGGAGTGGGTAGCGCGCAGAACTTTGCGCCGCTTAAAGAGCTCGCTGACTTGTTAGGCGGAGAGATCGCAGCATCCCGCGCAGCAGTTGATTTAGGTTATGCGGATAAAAATAGGCAAGTAGGTCAAACAGGAAAGACAGTGAGACCTGACGTATATTTCGCATGCGGTATATCAGGAGCTATCCAACACGTAGCAGGAATGGAAGAGTCAGAGCTGATTTTTGCGATAAATAAGAACGCGGATGCGCCTATATTTGAGGTTGCGGATGTGGGTATTGTTGGCGATATGCACAAGATTGTGCCTAAGTTGGTGGCGCGGCTGAAGAAAGAAGTCGGGTAGGGGTTTGAAAGTAAGTTAGTATTTTTGGGCGGCTGCGGTCGCCCTTTTTTGTTGAACATCTGCTTCATAGAAAACGAAACGGCTATGCACCGTTGCCAAACATCTTTTTCATCTCCGCATGACTATACAATCCATTTCTACACATACTATAGTGAAATCCATTCCAAACAGTAACAGAAAGCGCAGGATTTTTTCTGCATACCAAGGAGCCTGGTTCTCGTCGTGCCAAAAGGCACAGTGACCGAAAACCTACGGTCGACGGATATCCGTTGCACGCAGTGGGCGTCGCTTTTGTCGTAGGTAAAAACCTTGAGAAGATGTGTGGGATAGGACAAGTTTTACGTTTACTGTTTGGGACGGATTTCACTATAAGTCAAACATCTTCCCGTCGGAGGTACGTATTTGAAAGCCGTAATCACTCTTAAAGAAACATTTTTAATGTCATTACCGCTTGTTGTAATTATGTTGATAGTACTTATATTTGTTGAACCATTTGAGAGAACTTACGATTATGTAAGACTCACGGTGGGCTACGCGGGAGTGATTATAGGTCAATCGTTGTTTTTGTATGGACTGGAGCTGAGTATCCTGCCAATCGGTGAACTGGTCGGAGAAAATGTTGCGAAAATAAAGAAGGTCGCTTGGATATTTTTATTTGGGTTGTTTTTTGGACTTTTGGCGACGATTGCTGAGCCTGCTCTTGCGGTCTTGGCTAAGCAGACAAACTTGCTTATTGACGAGGTGGACAGAGGTGTTTTTATTTGGGTTATGGGCGGTGGAATTGGCGTATTTGTGGGACTGTCTTTATGGCGAATTATGAAACATATTAGCATTAAGATTTTGTTTGCGCTACTGTATGCGCTGATTTTTGCAATGGTTGTTTTTGTGCCACAGGAATTTGTGGCACTTGCTTTTGACGGGAGCGGAGCAACGACAGGAGACATATCTGTACCTTTTATATTGGCACTTGGCATGGGCGTGAGTGTAGCACTGTCTAGACAAAGCAAAAACGATGATAGCGATGATGACATTTTTGGGATTATTGGAATAGCGTCTGTGGGACCTATCTTGACTGTGTTTATTTACGGTATGATTTTGAAAAGGATTCATGGGAGTATACCACCTGCTGACAGCTATGACCTGTCAGAGGCGAGCCTAAGCCTTGCACAAGTTATCATATCAAATTTTGGGAATGTAAGCTTTGCTATTTTGCCTATGTTGCTTGTGATTTTACCGTTTCAGTTTTTTTGGATGAAGCTACCGAAGAAGGATTTTATAAGGCTAATGTTTGGAATTATTCCTGTGTTTGTAGGGCTTCTTGTATTTTTGTCAGGGATTGACTTTGGATTTGCATTTGCGGGGCAGTATATGGGTACTGTGTTTTTAGGGGCGCATAGACCTGCGTGGTTTAAATGGTTACTATTGCCGATGTCATTTGTGCTTGGTGCTGCGATTACTTTTACCGAACCTGCGGTCACAGTCCTTGGTGAAAAGCTTGAAGAAGTCACGGAGCGCAGAGTTATGCGCATGACTATACGCTTGACTCTGGCTTTAGGGATAGGTGCTGCGGCTATGCTTGCTGTGGCCAAGATATTGACTGAGACTAATATTTTATGGTTTTTAGCGCCACTTTATTTGGTTGCGATTGTGATGATGAAGTTTACGCCAAGGCTTTTTGTAGGGCTTGCCTTTGACTCTGGCGGGGTGAGCGGCGGCGCACTTACATCTGCGATGCTGACACCGATGACGCTAGGTATAGCGAGTGCGGTTGCGGCAGGAGTAGGGGATGGAGCGCAATCGATTATTACAAACGGATTTGGTGTGATTGCACTTATTTCAGTTACACCTTTGATTGCTGTTCAAATTTTGGGGATATATGCGGACAAGAAAGCTCATAAAGAAAATTAGCGGCAGGGACGAGCTGAGTCTAACGACCATAGTATCAATCCTCTATGCTACGGCAAAAATACAAAGAGTTAAGAAACCTATTGAGTTCATGAAGGTTTTTATGTATAATTGTTGCGAATAAGCTTTTTGTGATAAGGAGAGATGCTCATGATATGTAAAAACTGCAAAATGCCAACACCAGATACTGCTAAATCGTGTGAAGTGTGCGGTAAAACTATCCAAGGCAACTCTGTGAAGTGGAAAGGCTTGGTAGCGGCACTTAGCTTGGCGGCAGGGGTTTCGATTTTTGTGTTTGGAGGTTATGGCGAGGTCTTTACAGGCGATATTTTGGGGATATATGCTGAGACAGAAACAGTGAACTATGAAGACACAGCAGTGAGATACCGTGACATAATTACGAGCGCGCCATTACTTGCGCCTCCTGAAGTACAAGTTGATTTGGACAAGCCTATTTTAGATGTGTGGCGAATACTGGATGAAGTATCAGGGTTCATAAATGAGCATTATGACTATTATTCGGAGACAGTTTTGTTCTTATCAAAAAATGGATATTTATTCGACTTTCCCGCGTGGAGTTATGTATTTATTGAAGAGCTTGCGGACTTGACGGATATTGATGAAGAGTATTTAGTTGAGGGCATCATGTTTTTCTATATGCGACCAATGGACTTGGCTAAGTTCAGGAATGTGAATGTGTCAGAACGCGATAGCCTCATGATATTTACAGGTCTCGAGGTACGTGAAGGCTTCGCTATAACAGGGCGAGGTGAGCAGGGAGGCACGATAAGCCGTGAAGACCTGCAAACAATACTAAGTGAATATAGTTGGGATCACGGAGGAATTAGGAAAATCTATAGTCAAACTGATACATTTGAGAGCGTAATAAGGGCATTGTCCGAGTACACGGGAAATCAAGGCGGATTTGATATAAGATATTTATACAGAGATGATCGTTTTATTTGTGTAGTTGCATCACCAGTAGGCGAGTCCCTTAATATCAATATGTTTGTGTTGGAGTATTTGGAAGGCGCTGTATTTGTAAGGGTTTCGCATCTTGAGACTTTCAATGCGCATAGACATGCGCTAAACAATGCGCTGCCGAACTTTAATCAAAACTTGTTACCGAGCTATGACTTGCGGCACGAGAGCAGATATCTTGTGGATGACTTTGATGAAATTATATATGATATGCTGTATGCAGGGTTGATTACAGAGGAGGACATGCCTTTGAGCTTTGCGAGCGGCACGTTTGAGCATGTATACTTTGAGTTTGACTCGGGCGTGAAGTTTGTAGGACACTTTGAGGGAGAAATATGGGTAATGTACCCCGTTGATAATTACATGATGGCGCGGGCTGCGCTATATAGCTTGAGCAGGAGAGCACCATTGTTTATAGTTAGGCAAAATTAGGAGTGCTATAGTTGTTATTTTTCAACTACGACAGACAATACGCTATACGCACACAGGATGTGAGGTTAAAAATGGAAAATTTTATGGATGAAAATCTTAGCGCATATGAGAACGCAATCCATGATATCAGAGGTCCCATGACCATAATATACACCTATGCACAGCTTCTTGAGGTGACTAAACGTATGCCACCGAAGGCCCTTGAGTATGTTGCAACTATGAAAAGGAACTGCTTTAAAGCACTTAAAATTGTTAATGATGTAAGTGATTCATCCAAAATACGTGATGGGTACTTACTGCCAAACCTTGTTAATATCGACATAGTTGAGCTTGCCGCGGGGGTAGTCGAGTCAACGCAGCCTTTTACCGTTCGCAAAAACATTAAGCTTATATATGAAAGCGGTTTTGACGTGAAAGTAATGGCTACGGACAGGCTGTTAATAGAGCGTGTTTTACTTAACCTATTATCAAACGCTATAAAGTCTGTGGAAAACGAAGGTTTTGTTAAGGTCTCTCTGACGGGCTTAGACGAGAAGGTTGAAATAACGGTTGAAGACAATGGGCGTGGGATAAAAGCTGATAAACTTAAACATATTTTTGATAGATATCACACCTCGGACAGTGTGCGCGGTAGAGGAATTGGGCTCTCTATAGTGCGCGAGATAATTGAGGTTTTGGGTGGGTCGATAGAGGCACTTAGCGAGGAAGGTAAAGGGACAAAAATGACCATAAGCCTACCAGTCTTTGTTATGGACACAGAAAATGTGATTCCCAAGCTAAGCGATGACTTTTACATAGACAATATGGTTCAGATTGAGCTGTCTGACGATTTTTATTAATTGAGCGCATAAGTTCTAGGACAAAGTTAGAGGCTCATATTAATCATACATACCAACTCGAAAGAGGGCGTTTTTGTTTATGATTAATATACAAAGGTTTAAAAATAAGCCGTTGGCGATTGCTTACATAGCTATTATCCTTGTTTTTGCAATAGGTACGCAGCAGAGTGCGCCGACGCATGTGGATGTGTTTGCGATGCCCGCAAGGGGCAGAGTAATAGTAATAGACGCAGGACACGGAGGCTGGGCTGCGTGAAGGTAAAGACTCCACATTAGACCGCGCAAACAGAAGCGCAAAAGAAGATAAAGCACAAGACGATTCGTATAAATGAGGTGATGACTAGCCTTCCTGGTCATCGCCTCATTTATATTTGTTTTTTTCTAAATAATTACTAAATACTGTTGAAAAAATAAGTGTTTTGATGTATAATGGCGATAGCAGGTACAAGCTCTTTGTGACGGCTTATCGTGACACCTTGTATACTGCGGACTAAGCACAAATCAGAGTACTTGGGTTGAAGCCAAGACTTTTGGTATGCTTAGGAAGTTTTATTAGCAAGCCTATAAAAGAAAGACCTATCATAATCGTTATGATATGATGGGAACGCAATTAGTATTTTGGGGTGTTTGAGTTTTTTTGGTGAGTGACTTATGGGAGGTCGTTCAGCCCTATTGGATGGTGCGAACGATACAGCTTTCCAGGCATCACATCAGCAGAGAACGAATAGACACAAAATTTAGGACAAACAGATTAAAAATCTTGTTTGAAAAATGCCAGTTCAAGGTAGGAGGGAGGGCTATTTTTGTTAGTTAAAACAACTACTGAAAATAAGCTCAAACGTCTTATCAGCTTCGTTCTGGCTATGGCGATAGTTTTTACAAGCGTTCCATTAGGAGTGTATGCAGAGACACCATTGCCAGAGAATGACGTAGAATATGAATTGTCGTATGAGTATGAACAGGAGCCCGAGGAGTATGAAAAGGGCAATGATAGTGACTATGATTATGATTATGACTATGATTATGACTACGTTTACGAAGATGATAACGACGATGAAGAGGACTATAATTATGACTGCGACTACGAAGAAGGGTTTGGCGGAGATGAAAGTTTCGAAGCTAATGCTCATTCAATAAGTGGCGTAGTAACTGGCTACGAAGGTATGGCACTGCACGGTGCAAGCGTTTCAATCATCCGAGATGGAAGGATTGTAATTAACGTATTAACAGATTTCGATGGTCAGTATTTTATAGGGCCGTGGGGACTTCACGCAAACGATTTAAGTGGATGGTATATTGAAGTTGAGGCTTATGGCTTTGACGTGACTCGTAAGAGTCTCTATACTATTGCTGATGATATCAGCGAAGAAGGTACATCTCACAGCGTTATAGACTTTAGATTTGCACAAGATGAAAACGAAATGGACTCGGTATTGCACTCTATAGGAGGTCAAGTTGCAACATTCGGAGCTGATGACTATGATTACTATTATGGTTATGAAGCCGTCCAACCGATAGCATACGCTATGGTCTCTCTATTTTATGGCGATTACTTAGTTGATTACGTTTTAACAGACGAAAGTGGAAAATACTATTTTGAAACTATAGAGTTTGGCAAAGAAACAATAGACGAATGGTCTATCGTTGCTGAATTCGAAGGGTTTGAAAGAGAAGTTGCTTGGGTATCTGCGCACACAGATGCGGACGAGTATCATCTCTACATAGATTTTAAACTTGGAACTACTCCTTTAGTGGGAATTGAAGCACTTTCTTCTTTCCGTCCAGTAGGAGTTCCAGCAGGTCCATCTATTGATGTTACTGATGAAGAAGGTTTACGCGCTGCTATTGCAGGTGGTCCAGGTTCTGCGAATCCTGCTATTATTCGTTTGATGAACGATATTAACATTACGGGTTTATCAATGGAAACAATAAGCGGTGACGTTGACAGAGTAATTCACATCTACAGTAACAGCTCAACACCATTCTCAATTATTAGAACGAGTGGTACAGGTAGACATATTTCAGTAATGGGCAATCGTCAGCTGCATCTGCACACTGTTACGATAACAAGACCAACAAATGCTGGTAACGGTGGTGGTATAGTTGCTAGTGGAAATGCGCGTGTATATGTGTATGATGGTGCTACAATAAGCAATAACCGCTCTACTAATACGGCGCAAGGTGGAGCAGGTGTCAACTTAGCTGATGGCACGCCACAGCTGATAATGCATGGCGGTCTTATCTATAACAATGTTGCAACAAATCCTAACTTAGGCTTTGGTGGCGGCGGTGTACGTATTTCTAATGGCGCGACTTTCCGTATGTACGGAGGCGTGATTGCAGGAAACGAATCGCACAATACCGGTGCAGGAGTACAAGTTGCTACACAAGGTAACATTAATACTACTGCAAGATTCTACATGAGCGGTGGTAGGATTGAAAACAATACATCACGTATCGTTAGTGCGGGTCTTTTTGGCAGTAGCTCGGGTGCGGGTGCGGGTATTCACCTTAACAATAATGCACGCGTTGAGTTAAGTGGCAATGCCGTAATACATAACAACACTGCTGGCGGTTCAGGCGGCGGCGTTAGAATGTATGGTGATACATCAGCGGTATTCTTGATGTCTGGTAATGTTCAGATTACTAATAACACAGCTGCTAATGGCGGTGGTATCAGCTCAAGACTTGCAAATCATCATATTAATATAACTGATTGGCACGGCACTATAGCTGGTAATAATGCAACCGCTAACGGCGGTGGTATCCATGCTGCAGCTGGAGGTTCTAGTATTACTGTTACAGGTACTGGTAGCATAGTAGGCAATACAGCTCAAAACGGCGGTGGTGTGTTCACTGCGTTAGCTAACCTCCCAGCGGGTTCAGGTTCTACCGTGGTAAACATCGCAAGTACCATTACCTTCGCGCAGAATGTTGCGCGTGTGGGAATGCTCGTAGATGAGAACTTGGAACTGAGAAACAGAACAGGCGGGACACATCCGCTTAGTAATGTTACTACTGACAGGTACTGGTTAGGTGCAGGTCAAACTCCTGGTACAATAGGACAGCGCTCGCACATCTTCAATAACTATGACATGAACATAAGAGACGGAGATGCGCGAGCTCTTCGTGGGGTAGTGTTCTATGCGGTTGGCGATGCTGCTGCTGGAACTACAGTGTCAGCTAGAATTACAGGAATCGAAGGGCATGGAGCTATATCTCCGCCAGTCCCGATAGCAAGCGGTACACGAATCATTACAGGAACTGGAACGAGAATAGAGTACGAAGTAACATCTCTTCCAGCATCAGCTGATATTACACGTTGGTATACGAATGGGGCAGCTCAAAATATAACAACGACTATTTTACCAGCTCGTTCAATTCTTTCTGCACCACCTAATGTAACTCCCGATACGGTAGTGGTAAGAGTTGATTTTCCACCAAATGAAAACCTAACAATATCGCATCAAGCACGTCATACCCCGACAGGCATGACAGTAACTGTGGGAGGCACAATTGTCGCATCTAACACGGAAGCGGCTTTAGGCACCCATGGTATAATGCCAGGGTTAAATGTAGTTTTATACGCAGGTGATGCACAGCGTCAGACTTTCTTAGGTTGGATGACGCAAGCGGCGTTTACTGCGCTACCAACTAATACAGACGGACACAGATTCATTCCTAACTTTACAGGTCCTGCAAGTCGCACTCATACTCTCGTTATGCCGAGAGCCAGTGCGCATATGGTAGCTGTATGGGGTAACCAGCACGGTGTAGTCAGTCAATATAATGACGAGCGGCTGGGAGTAAGTTATACAGCGCGTAATACCCCTGTGGGTATGACAGTGACCGTAAGCGGCAGAGTAATTGCCGCAAACACTCCAGCGACAGTAACTGCGCCTCACGATGTAATGCCTGGTGCGCCAGTAGTGTTATACGCGGGGAATACAGTGAATCAGACCTTCTTAGGCTGGATGACGAATGCTGCATTTGCAGCATTGCCGACAAATGCTGCAGGCGATAGATTTATCCCTAACTTTACAGGTCCTGCAAATCGCACCCATAACCTCGTGATGCCAGTAGGCGGCGAACAAATGATGGCGGTTTGGGGTAACCAACATGGTGTAGTTAGTAGATACAATGACGCTACTTTACAAGTAGGTCATGCTGCACGCAACCCGATAGGCATGACAGTCACGGTAGGTGGCACAATGGTCGCATCTAACACAGATGAGGCAGTAAGAAGTCGTTATGTAATGATAGGCTCAAATGTAGTTCTATACGCTGGAAATTCGGCGCGTCAGACTTTCTTAGGTTGGATGACGAATGATGCGTTTTTGGCACTGCCAATTAATGCAGATAATGACAGATTTATCCCGAATTTTACAGGTCCTGCAAATCGTACTCATACGCTCGTGATGCCAGTAGGCGGCGCGCATATGATTGCGGTATGGGGCAACCAAGATGGCGTGGTAAGTCGCTATAACGATGAAGTATTGACAGTAGACTATACCGCACGTCAGACCCCTGCGGGTATGACAGTAAGTGTGGACAATAGAGTAATTGCTGCTAATACAGCAGCGGCTGTAGCTAACCACGATATAATGCCTGGTTCATCTGTATCTTTGTATGCAGGGAATGTGGTTAATCAAACCTTCTTAGGCTGGATGACGAATGCAGCATTTGCGGCATTGCCGAGAAATCCAGCAGGCGATAGATTTATTCCTGGCTTTACAGGTCCTGCAAATCGTACTCATAACCTCGTGATGCCAGTAGGCGGCGAACAAATGATGGCGGTTTGGGGTAACCAACATGGTGTAGTTAGTAGATACAATGACGCTACTTTACAAGTAGGTCATGC
>Ga0123355_10009079_pt1 | contig 15074 bp, 10 predicted proteins | sample TergutEmb28metaG_3_FD_89872 | JGI IMG/M metagenome (GOLD analysis project Ga0123355, IMG submission 89872) | Embiratermes neotenicus P1 segment gut microbial communities from Petit-Saut dam, French Guiana - Emb289 P1 | ecosystem: Host-associated > Arthropoda: Insects > Digestive system > Gut ...
AACAGAAGAATTGCCAATAGTCCACAACACCTGCCCGATGAATGGCGAAAGCAAGCGAGAGGAAATAAAGACGCTTATAAAGACGATGCGTGCAGACTACCCGGACTTGAAGAGCAAAATATTCGGAGCAATGAAACGTCTGCCCCTAAATGGCTGGTAATTACGAACAGTGCAAGCTACAATTTACGGTAGACAGGGCACTAAAAAAGTTGTCAAAAAGCATCAAAAAATTTTTATTGAAATCGGTAGGAAATCGTGGTAATATGCGTAGATATACTTGCTTGTGCGAGTGACTGTATTTTTACGCAAAAGCTATATGGCAGAGTGCATAAACATGCATAAACCGTACAGTAAAGCAAGAAGGCAAACCAAAACAAAATAAGGAGGAAAAATAAAAATGAAAAAAAGCAAAATTCTAGCCCTGCTACTCGCTGCAGTAATGCTGTTTGCACTTATAGCAGCATGTGCGGACGACACCAACGTGGTGGACGACACTGATCCGGTGGACCCTGTAGAAACACCGGCACCGGAAGACGATGAAGACGATGACGCTCCCCCGGAAGAAGTTGAAATTGAGGACATTCCGGAAGATTTTGACCCATTCGCAGGTGGAACATTCGCAAATATAACCGACCAAGTCGAAGTTCCGGCACTAGATGCCACACCAACTCGTGACAACACACTCATCGTTGGCTATAACGTAGCATTTACAGGTGATGCTATCCACGGTTTCACTAACGCATCATACGATTGGACAATCAGAGCTCTCCTCGGAGGGGGAACCAGAGGAAATGTAGCAGTTGCAACGCAAGTGTTTAGTCCGGCAGGTGATATATTAGTCAATGGTACTGTTGTGGAAAGTGTTCAAACACAAGACGATGACGCCGGCAACAGAACTTATGTATTTACAATCAACGAAGGACTCAACTGGTCAGACGGTACAGCAATCACAGCTTTTGACTTTGTTGCAACAGTACTTTTCAGAAACAGCCCACAATGGGTATTTGAAGCAGGTGCAGCGATGGATGCAGGTCATCATATAGATCTGCTCGGTCACGGCTCATATTCTGCGCCATCTGAAATTCCCGACCCGAATTGGGTAGCACCTGATGCAGATGATGAAGATGAAGATGAAGATGATGCAGATGATGCAGATGATGCAGATGATGAAGATGATGCAGAGCCTGAAACAGCACCGATGATTCCAAACCCTGACCGTGTCGATTATTTCCGTGGCGTACACATGATTGATGACATGACATTTGCACTCACCATTGATGCTGAAAATCTACCATACTTCTATGAACTAACTATGGTTCGCGTTGCACCTTGGCCTGCACACGTAATGATTCCGGGTGTAGAGATTATTACAGATGAAAACGGCTCAAGGTTTAGCGAAGATATTATTGACCATGCACACAATTTTGCGCAAACATATCGTTTTAATCCGACTGTTGTTGCCGGACCATATACATTCGTAAGCTTTGAAAACAATATAGTCACACTTGCAAGAAACCCACTGTTCCCTGGTGATGCAAACGGTAATGTGGCACAAATTGATTTCATACAACAAATTATGGTTTCTGACGATACTGATGTTGACCAATTTTTCGCCGCCGAATTAGATGTTCTTCCTGATCAACTTGAAGCAGACAAAATCGAGCGTGTACTTGCAAACCCTGATTTTAACGTACATGAATATTTGCGCTTTGGTTATGGTGTCATCAACTTCCAATGGTGGGATAATGATCATCTACCGGTAAGTGATGTAAATGTGCGTCTCGCATTTGCACACGTTGTAGATCGCCAAGCGGTTCTTGATGCAGTTCTCGGCGGTCGTGGTGCTCTTATTGACACAATGGCTTCTCCAGGTCAATGGATGTGGCAAGCACGCGGTGCTGAAGCCGTAGCACAAATGATTCCATTTACTCTTAACATTGAAAGAGCAAACTACTACCTTGACCAGTCCATATGGATTTACGAAGCAGACGGTACAACACCGTTTGATCCTGAGCAAGCAAATGCACAAGGCACATATCTACGCCACAACTCAGACGGTGAAGTGCTACACATCAGAAACGCAGCAGCTAACGCTGCAATCGGTGCGGCGATAGAAATTGAAACAGTATCAAATGCAGCAATGGCAGGTATGCGCTTCACAAGTGAAGATGCAGACTGGGTTGGCGTAATCATGCCGAGCGTATCGACACCTTGGACTATGGATGAGCTTGTGTTCTCCACATTCTCAATGGGTACAGGCTTTGCAGCTATATTTGACCCATACTTCAGTTTCCACAGCGATTTTGTGGATGCAGCGCCTAACCCGGGATTTTCTGATGCAATTCTTGATGAGGCTATGGTACGTATGCGTCTCACAGATCCGGAGGACCACGCAGGTTTCCTAGAAGGTTGGTTCGACTTTGTAATCCGCTTTAATGAGTATCTACCTGCACTGCCACTCTATAATAATATGTGGATGGATTTCTACAATCCGAGAGTTGTGGGCATGAGTGCAATTACTGACCTTTCAACCTGGGCAGAAGGAATCACAGCACTTTCGCTTGCAGACTAACAACCATTAAAAACGGCTGAGCAAACAGAAGCATAAGAAAAGTTGCTCATAGCTGAAAAGCTCTATCGGGGGGATTAAATCCCCCCGATTGAGGATAAGAGATAAAGAGATAAAATCCTTTATCTCGTCATTGCGAGCTTGCTTGCAAACTCGTGAACAATGACATAGTTCAGAGAACTGTGGGTGGAAGCTCACATTGGTGTCAATAATAAAAAGCAAGAAGGTGGTTGTTTTGCTCGTAAGATTTATCATTAAGCGTATTCTCATTTTGCTTCCGGTTATCTTTGGAATTACTATAGTATTATTTATAATTAACCTAATAATGCCCGGTGATCCCGTTCTGGTGATGATGCCGGAGGGCGTTAGACCGGAGATGTTTGATCAGGTTTATCACTCTATTTATCTCAGACTTGGTCTTGACAGACCTGTATGGGAGCAGTACTTTAGATGGCTTTATAACTTCGTTTTTATGGGTGACTGGGGTCTGTCGTCAATGGCAAACAGACCTGTTGTTGATGTCCTTGGCGAACCGCTTCGCAATACCATCCTACTCAATGTGGTTGTTAATATTGTATATATTGGAATAGCTCTGCCTGTTGGAATAAAAATGGCTGTTAAGCGCGGCTCTTTATTTGATAACGGATGGCAGGTTTTTTCGCTTGCAACATTTGCAATGCCATCATTCTTTTTAGGCCTTTGTTTAATATTTATTTTCGGTGTGACGCTTGGTTGGCTACCCATTGGAGGTATGCCGAATCCTGTGTTTTATCAAGGCTTCAGTTTACTTGTGCAATGGGTTCGGCACTTAGCTTTGCCCGCAACGACACTCGTTATTATAAGCCTTGCGAGTGCCATTCGTTACGTTCGTAATGCGATGATAGATGCGCTATCAATGGATTATATTCGTACAGCTCGCAGCAAGGGTCTTAATGAAAAAATTGTTATTTACTCACATGCGTTTCGCAATGCGCTTATACCGATTTCAACCATCGTCGTGTTAACGCTCTTTGCGTTAATCGGCGGTTCTGTGATAACAGAAACAATTTTTTCATATAATGGAATAGGGCGATTCTTGTTTAGAGCAGTTGTCGGCAGAGACAGAATGGTAATAATTTCAACTCAATTACTCTTTGCCATTGTTAACGTATTTGCAGTGCTTGTTGCAGACGTGGTTTACGGATTAGTAGACCCGCGCGTAAAACTGAAGTAGGGGGTGGAAAGAATGTCAAATAACGATAACACCGGTAAAAAAATAGGAAAATCTTTCCTCTCGATGTTCAAAAGGCTTTTTGTACGAGAAAAAATTGAAATGAGTGTCCTTGACGAAGAAGCAATACGCACACCGATGAAAACTATTTTTCTCAGTTTGCTTCATAACAAACTGGCGATTATCGGTTTTATTATGTTTCTTGCAATTTTATTATTCTCGTTTGTAGGATCATTGATTCTACCTTTAAATCAATTCTATACGGAACTTACACATGCGAACATTCGTCCATCGCAAAACTTTTTAAGATACCCGAGTGAGCTTGCTGATGAAAATGTCGTTAAAATAAGCTCAGGTGTTTCTTTCAGTGTGGCACTTACAGATGACGGAAATTTGCACATTTGGGGCACAGAGCCAAATCGCGGATGGGAAGGAGTTTCCGAATATATATTTGAAATTCCTCAAGAAGTGCAAGACGCTTTTATTGTAGATTTTGCGGTGGGAATGAGATTTATTATCACTCTTGACGATGAAGGCAACTTTAATGGCTGGGGTCACTCAATACATGGGGAAACGTCTCTGCCGGATATGTTGTCAGGTCCGCTTTTGTCATTGGGAGGCGGAATTCGGAATTTAGTTGCCGGACAAAACTGGTCTGCTGTTATTCTTAATAATGGTAACATGCATGTTTGGGGTAGTTTTCAGGCGGAGCAAAATTTTCTGATACCATTTGAAGCACATGGCAGAATAGTTGATGCACTTGCGGTTGATGTAAACATACTGCTCTTGCTTGATGACGGTACGGTACTGCCTATGGGTAACAGAGGGGCAGCATTCGTTCAAAACGTACCTCCTGAATTAATGGACGGCTCGATACGTGTTGTGGAAGCTGCCGTAACCGACCATAATGCACTCGTGCTTGATGAAGATGGAAATCTTCATTTGTGGGGCGGTATGATAGACGGTCTGCATAGATTTCCGGAAGGATTTGTTCCCGAAAATATCAAAGCTATAGATGCGGGGTTCAGAAACTTTGTGGCCGTACAGGATGACGGCTCAATAGTTGTCTGGGGGAACGATGAGCTAGGTCAAATGAAACTGCCGCGTGGCATTGAAAATGCCGGAGTTGCAGCCGTTTTTGCCGATTCGTTTCAGTTTTATGCAGTTGATGAAAATAATAACATTTTAGGTGCATGGGGTAACAGAGGCTATTTGTTTGGCTCAGATGATTTCGGGCGTTGCGTTTTCACTCGAATTATTCATGGTGGGCGAATATCTCTTACAGTTGGAATTGTCGCTGTTATTATATCGACATTTATAGCAATATTAGTCGGACTTGCATCCGGATTCTTTGGAGGCTGGGTAGATCATACACTTATGAGGGTTGCGGACGTTATTGATGCTTTACCGTTTTTAGCTCTCGCACTTACGCTCAGTTTTGTTATAGGCGACCGACTTGACGAAGCCGGAAGACTTTACTTTATTATGATACTGCTTGGATTGTTGAGCTGGCAACCACTTGCAAGATTTATCAGAGCGCAATTACTGATTGAGCGTGAAAAGGACTTTGTTTTAGCCGCTAAAGCACTTGGAATTAAGCAACGTAATATCATGTCAAAGCATATTTTACCTAACGTTTTTAACTTCGTAATTGTTAGTGTAACGTTGAGCTATGCTTCGTTTATATTAATGGAGTCAGCACTTAGTTTTCTTGGGTTCGGAATTCGCGAGCCAATAGCCTCATGGGGCAACATACTCACGTCAGCACAAGATACAATGGTTATCCAGTACTATTGGTGGCGGTGGATTATACCGGGTTTATTCTTAATTGCAGCGTGTTTGTCCATAAATATGATTGGCGATGCACTGCGAGAAGCAATGGATCCTAAGTCTCAGGAGAGGTAGGTAGAATTTATGAGTACAAAAATGCTTGAAATAAAAAATGTCCACTGCTACTTCGATACAAAAAGAGGGCTTATACGCGCTGTTGACGGAGTTAGCCTTAGCATGAATGAAGGTCAGACACTTGGTGTTGTTGGTGAATCCGGGAGTGGTAAAAGTCAGACAGCCATGTCCATATTAAAACTCTTTGAAAAAAATCAAAAGATCCACGAGGGTGAAGTTTGGTTTGAGGGAGAAAAGATAAGCGAATATTCGGCGCAGAAGATGTACGAAATCCGAGGTAATAAAATTTCTGTGATATTCCAAGAGCCGATGACATCGCTTAATCCGGTGTTTACAATTGGCAAGCAAATAAGCGAAGTATTATTCCTTCATCAAGGAATGACAAAGGTTGAAGCTAATAAACGTGCTATTGAGATGCTGGAGGCTGTAAAGATACCGAATGCCGAACAAATTGTCAAGCGTTATCCGCACCAACTCTCAGGCGGTATGCGTCAACGTGTTATGATTGCTATGGCACTTGCCTGTAATCCAAAGCTGCTTATCGCCGACGAGCCAACGACAGCTCTCGACGTTACAATACAAGCACAGATATTGCGATTGATGAACGACCTCAAACGCGATCTTAATACAGCGATTATGTTTATAACGCATGATTTGGGTGTAATAAACCAAATGGCGGATGTCGTTGCAGTTATGTATTGTGGTCAGGTTGTAGAGCTTGCACCGGTTGACTACATATTCAAGCCTGTAACAGATTTTTCGCACCCTTATACAGAGGCACTGCTTACATCAATACCGACACTCTCAAGTGTTCAGACAGAAAGACTTGATGCAATTCCGGGAAGTGTACCTCATCCACTTGACCTGCCGACAGGTTGTCGTTTTGCACCAAGGTGCAAGTATGCAACAGAGAAATGTAAGGAAGAAATGCCGGAGTTGACAACTGTTTTCGGTGACTCAATTGACAGTGCCGAAGGTCAAGCTGTTCGTTGTTTCTATCCAAAGAAAGGAGTGCGTCAAAATGGCTGAAACGACAGAAAGAAAAGCACTCATGAGACTTGAAAATGTAAAAATGCATTTTCCGTTAAGCAAAGAACATCTGTTTTCAAATGAGCGGCCGACCGTAAAAGCCGTAGACGGTGTTACGCTTGATGTATATGAGGGAGAAACACTTGGGCTTGTTGGTGAGAGTGGCTGTGGAAAGACAACACTCGGCAGAGTTATGCTGCAGCTTTACACCCAAACCGATGGTAGTATCAGATATACAGGCATCACTATCAACGATTACTGCCCGAAATACGCACTAAGAGACGCCGCCGAAATCACGAAAGTGAGAGGAACGCCGGAAGAAATCATTGAGAAATTTCCAAATCAAGTTCGACTGGCGGCCGGATTGCTACTCCATGAAAATTTGCAAGAACTTGCAGGTGCTGTACGCGAAAACTTGCTTGCAATTAAGGAAGTCAATCGCTTAGAAACAGCAATACAATTGCTCGAAATAAAGCGAACCGCAACTCATTCTGTTTATCTTGAAACAACAAATGAAAAGAAAAGTCTAAATAAAGTTGAAGGAAAAATAGGAAGTCTGGATGAAGAACTTCAAAAAGCTATTGGAAAAAGGGATCAGACTGATGCTGTCTTGACGGCAATTCTTGATAAATGCCGCAATAAGCCGGGCTTTGACTTGCTAATGGAAAAAAGAGATATCTCAATCGACCTTAGCAGACTCACAAAAGAAGAAATGCGTCAACAACGCCGTCATTTGCAAATAATATTCCAAGACCCGTATTCATCACTTAATTCAAGGTTTACAGTTGGTAATATTATCAGTGAAGCTTTGATTGCACATAAAATGTATGGGCAGGGAACAAAGGAGCTTGAAGAATATACACTGAGTTTGATGGAAAAGTGTGGTTTGCCGAAATACTTCTTGCACCGCTACCCACATCAATTTTCAGGAGGGCAGCGTCAACGTATCGGTATAGCTAGGGCTTTAGCATCGCAACCACGTTTTGTTGTATGTGACGAAGCAGTCAGTGCTCTTGATGTTTCGATTCAATCACAGATTATTAACTTGTTGATGGATTTGAAAGATAGCGCAAACCTTACATATCTATTCATTTCTCACGACCTTAGTGTTGTAAAGTTTATCAGCGATCGTGTTGGTGTTATGTATCTTGGACATATCGTGGAGCTTGGCACATCCGATGCTATCTACGAGGAGCCATTGCATCCATACACTAATGTGTTGCTCAAAGCAATTCCGACAACAGATGAGGCGTCGAAAAAGGAACTACAGGTAATTGAAGGTGATATTCCAAGTCCTGTAAATCCACCGCCAGGTTGCAAATTCCACACTCGCTGTGAATTTTGCAAGGAAATATGTGAAACAGAGGTGCCTGTGTGGCGTGAAATGCGTCCTGAGCACTGGGTAGCCTGCCACTTCCCTGTAGGAATGAGCAATCCGGATGACTACATAAGCCTAAAACCGGAGTAGGTGAGCTATACAAAGGGGGAATAGTCATGCTAATACCTGAAAGTCTGAGACAGCGATTACCAAAACGGAAAAGCAAAGACGACCTTGCAAAGCACTACAACGAAATGGAAAAAATAGAGCTTGAAAAAGGCGACTTTTTGGCAATGGTGATAGCGGCTTTTATAACATTCATGCCTGTAGTAATAATAGCTCTGATAGTAATATTCGGTCTAATGTGGTTGCTTGCGTAAGCAGAAAAAGCTAAAATGCGATATAGTCAAAAAGCCATAAGCATCTTTAACAGGATAGCTTATGGCTTTTGTAGTGAGGTGTCGGGTTACGAAGCGTTTTTATGTTTGCGTTGGCTCGTAGGCTTTAAATTGTCCCGAATATTAAGAAACGGCTTAATTATTTATAACGCTCTCAATTTTTCCGTCGGAGAGTTTTATTACCACATCGGCGCACTCTGCGACAGCCGTATCATGTGTTACAACAATGACACAAACATTTTCGCTGACGGCGAGATTGCGCAACATAGTCACGATATTCATGCTGTTCTCAGTATCAAGATTACCTGTAGGCTCATCGGCAAGAATAACCTCGGTATTTGTAGCCAAAGCTCTGGCGATAGCGACACGCTGTTGTTCACCACCTGATAGCATAGCCGGTAAACGGTTATGCTTTGAAGCATCTATACCAACACTTTCAAGTTTAAGAGAAGCAACACTTTTAGCTTGAGACTTAGACACACCGCGATATTCTAAAGGAAACGTTACATTCTCAATTGCAGTCAGTAATGGGAAAAGGTTAAGCCCTTGATAAATAACTGAAACGTGCTCTAATCGGAAATTATCACGATTAATTTCCTTTGTGTCCTTATCGCCAAACATCACAGTGCCGTCAACAGGAACATCAAGCCCTGCCATAAGCGAAAGTAACGTAGTCTTACCGCTCCCACTTCTTCCGATAATGGCATAGAATTTACCGGACTCAAACGTAAAGCTTACGCCATCCAAAGCCTTTACTGTTTGATATTTGGTCTTGTAAGTGTAGTTTACATCATTAATTGTCAAACGTTCCATGCAATTTACTACTCCTTTTCTTTCAAAATCAAAAGTACATTAGTATTTGCCGCTCTTGTGGCACTAAATACAGCGCCAAGCATGTAGCAAGCTAAGAAAATTGCGGGATATATAAAGCTCAGATACCCCAAAACCAACGCAATCAAAGCCAAACCAAGTGTTGTCCCGATGGCTGATAGCAGAAGTTGCTCGCACGAAGCACCTGCAAAAATATCCCTGCTGCGAACGCCTACACTTCGCATTACTGCAAATTCAGATTTGCGTTGGCGGGTCAACAAAATACTTGTGAAGAATCCAACGCCTATAGAGATAATATATACAATCGGTATTGCAACATCAACTAAAATGGCATTTTGTCTAAGTGGCTCCAAAGTTTCATAAAATTCCAAGCTGTTCACTGTCATTGCAAATGGGCGAGTGCTGAAAAGCGGGTTTCTGTTTGCAAAGCTGAGTGATGCAGTTCCTTTGAACGTTGATAGTTCATAATTATTTGCCACTATCATACTCAGTCGCTCGGAGTAAAGCGGAATACCGGTAAGCTCCTCTAAGAAAGGAGCAACAGCCCAAAAAGGACTATATACAACGCTGTGTGCCGTGTCTGATACTGTGCCGATGACAGTCAACTCTACCGATGCGCTTATAAGCTCTCCTTCTACAAAAACATAAGCATCTTGTGGGTCTATCTGAATGTAATTACGCCCGTCTTGTGTTTCCTCTACGATATAATAATTCAAGTCGTGTACGCTCGTACCACTAACAACCAAACCGTCTCTGTAAACGAACTCATCGGGAAGTTGTATGTTCACTTCAATGGTCAATGCACCATTATCAGCAAAAGCAAACAAATCTTCGCTGACGATTGCAACAAACTCATCTGAGCTTAGTATAGCTTTGTCATATTCGTCAAAGAATGTAACAACTGCTTCTGATTCGTAAGTGAGGCTTGCGAGTTTATCATCGGCAGAAAAATTTGTAATTCCAACCCAATCTGTGTGTATATCACTGCCTGCAACTTTTGCATCTATTCCACGTCTGAGTGCCAGTTCACTTACATGGTTGTGCAGGGTCATAGCTCGCTCAGGGTCAGTAAAGAACGAAATAGTATTCATTTCAATATTCAAATCATTAATGCTGGTGCCGTCAATACTGCTAAGTTCAACTATTACAGAATAGTTTTCCATTATGTCTTCATATTGATTTTCCAACCATTCACGAATTCCGCCAAGTGCATTGATTAAAACGACGAGCGTAAAAGTAATCAGTGGTACCGCGAGACTTCTTATGCGCTCACGTTTAAGCCGTTTTAGGGAGTAATTTAATAAAAAACGCATCAATCTTCTCCCTTCATTAGTGCGAGTGATGTAAATTTAACAATACGAACAGACATAATCCCTGTTATTACAAGCAAAATAGTACTACCAATGCCTGCTGTTATCAGCAAAGCAACAGGTGAAGCGACGAGCGGAATTCTGCTTCGTATACCTGAATCGGCTGCATTGCTGAGAGTCAAATCACGAAACTCAGTTGTGAGCGTTTCGGTCAAACTTGCGGCAGCGTCTATAATATATCCAAAAATAGGCAAAGTCACAGCAAGTGAGATGCCGAGTGAGAATAAAATAAGCATAAGGCTTTGCGAGAAAACCCAGCGGAATCGGATTCTACGATTAACACCAAGAGAGTAGAGCGCTGCCGCTTCTTTTCGCTTGCGTGCCGTATAAAACATTGAAAACATGAAAGCGACAGCAATCCAAACAAAAACAACCAGAACAAGAATCCATCCCATACCAAACCGTAAATTGCCAAGTGCTGCTGCCAAGGTTCTATAACCTTGATCAAAATATCTGAGCAAGCTAGCATAGCCGGGAGCGATACTGTTGATTGCCGCTCTGATTTCTTCAACTTGCCCATTAGGCACAATAAGACCGTCCGCCAACAATGGAATGTGTTCAGGCACAGGCAACAGGCTTACGGGCTCGCCCGTAATTCCTACAAAAGAATTATCAGGTATTATGACTGTGTTTCGCATTATTGCATAAGGGCTGATATCGTGCATTAGAGTATGCATAATGCCAATAATCGTAAAGTCGATAGGCTCGGAAATTTCGAGGCCGGAGTGGTACAGGCTTGGCACCCAAATAGATTGGGTAACGAAACGACCGTAGGGTGGGGACATTTGATATTCTATTCGGGCTTCGCCTAAAACAGTGGCATAAAACTCCAAGGGTATCGTATCGCCGACAGACAAATCATTGGCTTCGGCGAAATCCCGACTGACAAGGGCAACTCGTGCGCCCTCTCTATGCTCTCGAGAAGTAATCATTCTACCGTCATAAAAGAGGTTTCTGTTTTGGTTGAGACGAAATAGGCTGTTAGCATCATTCGTAGTCAATATTTGAAAGCTATTAGCGGATATCTCTGCATTAGTCAGAGTATCTTCCCTTACTTGCAACCACCAATCAGAAGCTAAAGCGTCTTCTAAGCTACCGTCTATCTGAAAGAAACTGTATGCTCCGTCTTGTGGCTCGGGTTCACGCTCATAGGCAAACTCCAAAATTTCTATAGGGAATGATTCATAGGGTATTTGTCCCCACCGCCAGCCCTCTCCGGCAATCAAATCTGTAAATTGCTGTTGGTTATAGGCATACCCTGTTATCGTTTCGTGAAGCGGTACGTTTGGTGATTCAAGAAAAGTGAAGGTTTGGAATGAGCGCGGCCAGCCTGTTCCCATCGAAATGTTGCCTAAAATAATATATTGACTTCCCGGGTCAAAAGGAATAGAGCCACTTGGTGTGCTGTGAAAATAGATAGTGATGTATCTAGGTGTTTCGTAGCTATGGTGAAGGTGTAATATTTCGTCAACCGTAAAGGTCGCGCGATGCATACGCCATAAAAAATGCACATCAGTCATGGTTTCCTCGTCCCAATGTATGCCGCCGCTGTAAAGAGTGTTGATGTGTACACAGGTAACGGCAAATGCAGAAACAGAGAGTGGAGAAAATGTTGCAAAGTTAGGCTCAAGCCCTGCGCCTGATGTCTGCAATGGAGCAGGGGAGATGCCTTCTGCAAAGGCATTAAAGACACGCCGACTGTCCATATTAAATAAGCCGGAAGTGTAAACAGTGTTTCTGAGTGTGCCAAAAACTTCTTCTTCGGAAATCCCGTGTTCCTGTGCAAAAGCTTCAATAAAGAATGAATCGGGTATGGCGATAGTCGTAATTGTCTCGTCAATATCCAATAGTGCTCTATGCGCAGAATACCACAACCCCGCAGCAAGAATAAGCAAAGAACCCGAAAGGGTTAGCAAAAAACAAAATAGCACGTTCGATATAAGACTACGCTTTAGTTGTTTTCTTATGTACTTGTGGATGTTAAGAAATTTCACCGGCAAAGCTATCTCCTAATTCAAATCTCAGGTGAATAATTATACAGAATATTATATTTTTTCCAAAGGAAAGTCAAGAAATTTTGGCACTTGTGGGACTTGACAAAAGCGTAGCATTCGCTTTGCAATATACCCGTAAGTTCGGAAATATAAAGTTCTGTATTAAAATAGGGAATGCAATAAAACAAAAGTTTTGCTGCATTCCCTATTTCTATGTACAAACCCAATCAGGTTACTCAAAAACCCTCACTTGTGAGGCAAAAACAATCAGTTAAGCGCGGCTCTTAAACAACTTTATCATATCCGTCATCTTTCGTTCGCTTATGTATGCATGAGCACCGTTTACCATTACGGCAGCTCTTGCAACTTTATCAATATGGGAAATATTGTTGATATTTACGATATAGGACTTATGGCACTGGACAAATTCTGTGGCTAGATCCTTGATTTCGCTGATAGTTCCGCGAAAATCTGTTTCACTATATTCCGTATGCACAATGATTTTGTTGCGGGTCGTTGAACTGGTCTCAAAGAACAAAATATCATCATACAGAATCCTTAAAACCTCACCGTTCGCATTAATAATAAAATACCGCGGGGCGTCAGACACATCTTGGAGATAACGCTTATAAGCTGTAAGAATAGACTCTACCGCTCGCGTCTCTACATCTTCCGGTCTACCCTTAACGATGAAGTCCGTCACTTGGAGCTTATGCTCATAAGTCAAGTGTGCCAGTTCAGAATGAGTAGTGATAAAAATTATTTCAGCATAAGGAGAGCTTGCTCTGATAGTTGCGCCCAACTTCATACCATCGAGCTCATGGTGCTGTAAATCAATATCAAGAAAGTAAAGTCCGCGCTTGTCCGGGTGGGCTTTTAGATACTCCAAAATATCTGTAGGATCACCGGATGATAAAATTAATTCCATTTGGACATCTTCTGTATTGATGGTTTTTTTGACAACAGACTCAATGTGCGTGCGTTGTCCGAGATCATCATCGCAAATCAAAACATGCATCATGACTTCATACCTCCAATCCATAACTTCTGTGTGAAACTGCCATCTTTGACCATAGTCTGTAATGAAATATTATCCGGGTGTGCATCGGCAATTTCTTTCAGATTACTAAGCCCAATGCCACGCCCTTTACCCTTGGTTGAAAAACCACTCTGCTTTAGTTTATGGATTTTCTGAATATCTGACCTGCAAGTATTCCGTACCACAAAAGTAACACTTCCGACCTGTTTGTAAACGGCAATAACAAGTTTTCCATTGCCGAGAGTGGTGAGTTCTTCGATGGCGTTATCAAGGATAATTCCAAGCATACGTACAATCGCAACGGAATCCACATAAATAGCATCAATCTTATCAGTCGCCTCAATGGTGATATCAATTCCGGCATCTTGAGCTTCTCGCAGCTTCGTGACGATGATGGCTCTGATTTCCGGTATCTTGACATTAGCAAGGCGGGCAAAAGCGTTATTGTTTTCGGTGATGACCGCAGTCTTTGGCTTGATTTTTTTATAAAAATACTCTTTAGCCCCGACAAAATCATCTCGTTCAAGATAGCCATCCATAGAGGATAATATGTTCTCTACATCGTGTAGAATCTTTGACATGTGGGTTTGGTATTCATCGACGTTACGTGTGTAGTATTGCAAAATCTCGTGCTCTGCCTTTTGTTGTTGCAAAATCATTTTTTCGCGTTCCGACCGAATGTAGAAAAAGAAACTCACAAGCACGGTACCCGAAAAGCCGAACAGAAAGAAAGCGTTCCAAGAGGTAACAAATTCAAAAAATTCATATTGATAATGTAAGATCAGAGCGGAGAACTGCATAAAAACAAGTATGGCGATAGAAGTAACGGTCAAGACAGTGATTGCCCTTTTGCTATCATTGATTATTGCTCGCAATTTTCGCGTTGCCCTTAAAAACAAAAGAGTAGCGAGAAGCGTAACTACGGTGGTGGCGAACAGATAGGGAAGAAGTCGCAAAAGCAGTGAGAACGAAATCAGGTGAGGCATCATTGCAATGTATGCCAGATGAAATGAAGGAATGAGACTGAACGCCGTTGTCGTAAGCAGGCTTATTATGCTTGAAGTTAACATAACAAAAAGTGTTAAAATGAAAGACTTTTTGATGGAATAAAATTTTAGTTTGAAAAAATACAAAAACAAAAATCCGATTGCAACAAAACTATTAACTGCCGTACTAACAGAATAAGCTGAAAATATACTATCAAGTATCGATAGCAAAAAAGCACCGAGAACGAGAAAGATGCTTTCTTTTAGACAAGGTTTCAAATCTTGAGTTATGATTTTTGCAACGATAATGGTTGGTAAACTCATAATATTCAAGAAGAGAATATAGGTGATATCTGCCATGTTTAACTCCTTTTGTGGGAACGTGAGTTCAGAGAAGTACACATCTCTGAACAGGGGTTCTAACA
>Ga0123355_10009080_pt1 | contig 15073 bp, 4 predicted proteins | sample TergutEmb28metaG_3_FD_89872 | JGI IMG/M metagenome (GOLD analysis project Ga0123355, IMG submission 89872) | Embiratermes neotenicus P1 segment gut microbial communities from Petit-Saut dam, French Guiana - Emb289 P1 | ecosystem: Host-associated > Arthropoda: Insects > Digestive system > Gut ...
GAATGAAACTCTACATGTTTCGGACAGTTCCTCTATCCATCATCAGGTGTTTTTCACTGTACACACATCAATGGCGTATGTCATGCAGATTTGTAGACAGCTTGCGAGCAGGATCAGGATTTTCCATCCTGATCCTGCTCAAAAGCTGTCTACAAACCTGCATGACATATACCATTGCTGTGTGTACAGTGAAAACCTCCTGATGATGGATAGAGGAACTGTTCGAAACATGTGGAGTTTCATTCCAAAAATAAATTTGAGAAATTAGTGTTTCTAAAAAGGTAAAACTAAAACAGTCCCGTTACAGGCCCAGAGGGTCCCAGAAGGTTCCAGGAAATTAAGGCTCCCAGATTTCGTGACAACGGCACAGGATGGCGTTAGGTTGTCAGCCTTACGCACCGGCCGCCTTTACCCCCAGGAAATACTCCTGGTACTCATTTCTGTTAGAGGCTGAGTCGATCCTAGGGTCATAGTGCGATCGGAAGGATTTTATATCAATGAAAAATCCAATGACACCAGCTGAGATCGAACCAGCGACCTTCCGATTTGTAGCACAGCACCTTAACCGCTGTCCTACCGCGGTCCTTTTAGTGCATCTAGTTAGTTTTATTGTAAGGATCTGTCACGATGCACGGTCACATGAACGTAAAAAATCCCGTTATATTTATTCAAGAGTGTCAAGTTACTACAGCTTACGATTGCTTGGAAGATACACTGAAATTTGTAGGACTGCAATTTAGCCCACTTTGCTGTTCCGTGTCGTGCTAAAACTAGTAGCTTATGTCTGGCATCCAACTTGTTTTCATAGCTGCGATAGTAATGGCGCAACGAAAATTGTGTGAGTTTAAAGATGAAAACGTGGAATGAACAGCAAAGCTTTCCAAAAAAAACCGCTACCCTATACATTGTAAATATTAACGGGGTCCATACTATCCGCAGGGTCTACATTCACCAATCCCACTCTCTATAATCTTTGCCCTTATTTTACAACACGTTTCCATTTATTACAAACCATCATTAGGGACCCTGAGTTTACAACACAAATTTCTCGCTCTCATATACTGCGCATGTGGTGTACAGTGTACGCATAGCTTGGGACTTTTGCAGTGTGGCAGGTGCAGTGTTTAGTGCATTGCGTTGCATGAGCCGGTCGTCTGTGTTCCATACACTGATACTCGCAAGATGCGCATTGGAATTACCACATAGGGGAAACAAGCAATACAAGCCCCAGTTTCCACATTATCGTAACTAGCTATAAAAAGGTAAATCAGTCCCATTACAGGTCCGAGGTGCCCAGAGGGTTCTAGGAAGTTAAGGTTCGCAGATTACTTGACAATGGCCCAGGATGGAGGTAAGGTTGACAGCCTTACGCACCGGCCGCTTTTTCACCCCCAGGAAATACTCCTGGTACTCATTTCTGTTAGAGGCTGAGTCGACCACAGGGCCATAGTGCAATCAGAAGGATTATGTCAATGAAAAATTCCAATGACACCATCTGGAATAAAACCAGCGACCTTCCGATTTGTAGCACAGCACCTTAACCACTGTGCTACCGCGGTCCCCTAACTTGGCTAACTATACTTAATGAAAATAGGAAAGTGAAACAGAATTAACGATGGTAAGGGACGTAAAAATTGAGTGTGTGTGGAAATATGCATAAATAATGTTCATACGTTACAATACAAAAGATTTAAGAAGAAAATCCCACACTTAAGGATGATAACAATAGTTTTCGGAAGTCGTTCAGTTCTTCGATGTTTCAAGAAATCAATAAGTGTAAGTTTTGAATTATTCTTACAATATACCTGAATGGAAATAATAAACATTTTTACTTTTGCGGGTAAATAAAAACTTGATTTCGCAAATCCATATTTTTCCATAGATTAAAATTACGCAAGCAATATATGCACTATATACGATGTACGCTGTACGACCAGAATTATTTAGTATTGTATCCTAACCCTCTTTCTTTTTGGTTTGTTCTAAACCGAAATGTGTAAGAGAATAATTTCAAGTATTATTTCAATACTCATTTTATTTTTTTGTGGTTATTAACTGGATATTAAGTTTTAAGTGACAGAAGAGAAGAGCTTAAGGGAGTTATACCGTCGATCACACTCAGCTACCTTATTTCAATTGCCAACTGCTTCTTCGGCTTCGAGTCATACCTCAAGAGAACACCGTCTTAATTATAAAGACCAAAAACGGCAAATTATTATAAATACACGTATAGGTATATAGGTATATAGGTATATAGATATATAGGTATATAGGTATATAGGTGTATAGGTATATAGTTATATAGGTATATCTACATGTAGAGTGTCTCTTTGTTCTATCCGATTTAATTGATTATAATTAATATTCCGCATATACAATGTCACAAAAATCTGTCTTGTGTGATTTGTGCTTTTTTCAGTGGACAGATGGACGAACGAACAGCTAGATTTGACGATACTAATAGCCTTTTTTTCGCAAATAATTTGTAAAACCACCAGAAAAGTCATAGATCATATGTTAGTATAATGACAGAGAAGTCAGCAGAAACGACAACGTAGCCATTTGTCAAACCGTCGTGCAACGCGCAGGCCTGCAACCAAGCGAATAAACTTACAGACATGTCTCACAGAATGAACAACACATAAGCGTATGAGTTAATGTTGACAAACACCCAGCACGATGGCAAAACAATAATGCTTCTGATTTGCTTCAAAGTGTTTCCTGGTTCGAATTCAGTCCGAAACGCGACTATCCTGATTGAGGATTTTCACTGTTTTTCCTAGTCCCTCTAGACAAATGTCGGCATAGTAGACTGCGTTTGAAATGTGATGGCACACGCGCGGAAACCAGATTTCGTCTTTCGGCGAAACGGACGAGTCCATGTAAATCGGCGGGGACGTCAGTTCATTCGACTACTGGCAGCCGCGGTGTGCGCATCAGCGGTAGTAATGCTGGATACACCATGTTGCGAGGTAATGTGAAGGGTACCGGCTACCCACTCCACCGCCCTTTAGACATCCATTACAATTAACTTTCCATTTATTACTCTATAATTTATTGTGGGTTATCCCATTGAATTTATGTCAGGAATGTTATCAATAATTAACCCTCAAACACAATAATTTCTTGTAAAATCCCACAATTACAACCATATCTCAGCTTAATTTTGCCCATTTTGGGTTGTGTGCAAGCATACAGAAAGAGAAACATATAAACTACGAGTATATCGGTTATTTGATTGTCAAGAACTGAGACTGCAATTTTCAGTATGTTCTACACTGTGTGTCCATGGTCACATTTTAAATTAAAGCCAATAAAAACTTTGATTGACGACAAATTGTAAAATCCCGTCAGAAGAAACAATTTTATTATATTTAATTTAATAATATATGCTATATATTTCGGTCATATTTTGACGTTCTTCAGGTATTAATACGCATTATCTGAAACCAAATTTAACCTGCGAAAATAATAAAGATAGTACCTGTGACTAGAATAAATAGTCTACAATAAGTTTAGCTACACAATGTGAAGATATCAAACATACCAACCCCCAGCAATCCAAGTACAGTTTAAATTTTTAAACAAAAATTCTATCTACGAGTTTGTGTAGAACAAACTATCAATTTTGTACTTTATAGTTACTCACGAAAAACGGTCACTTAAAGTGTTTTAGTAAACCTTATAAGCTATCGCAAATATATGTATTTTAAAAAGGACTTCTGAAGCTAATTTTTAAACATGAACTATAAACTTATCATGTAGGACATCCTAAAATTGAGATACACATTTTTGTAATTGAATAATGCATAATTTGTATTTCTTTCACTATGTATGCCTCTACACAATCTGAGAATGGCTTAAATCAAGCTGAAATATGCAGCTATAATTATGTTTTTTGCAATAAATAGTTGTGTTTAAATATATTTATGGTTAACGTTTAAAATTATTCCTAAGTATCGCGCTAAAGCTCATAGTTTGACCTATTGACACCCTCTTTTGCCCACGATAAATAGATAAATAAAATACCATTCGACAATGCTCTCAGTAGCTAAGATTACTTAGTGTGAAATGACAGAATTATGAATAAATTATGAGTTGGAAGTAAAAATGTTAGGACGCGATTGTGACAGACTTCAAGGAAATTTACTATTATTCATTTCCTGCTTTGATTCCATATTCATTCCTTTATACTAACGTATGTTACGTGCATAAATTAGTAGAAACCAATGAAAACTTCAATATACTATTCTGGCATTCCTCTATAGTGACTAAGAAGAAGCATAGTCGGTGTTCTGGTCGAATCTCTAAGCGATAATCTTGTTATAAACATTATCATCCGAGACATCTTGCTAGGTAAATAAATAACACACAAAATGGACTAAATATAATTTAATTAATCATTTAAGGAAATGAATTTTAAGAGCCACAGTATGCTATTTTTCATTGGCACTACATATTGTAATATTCTAATAGAATTTCGTGAAGTAAACAACAACCAATATAAGTACTCCCGCTGTCGACGCTAACTAGGTACTTTTGCAGTACATTTGTTTTGAGCGCGATCACCCATTTCAGTTCAACTGCAGCGTCTTTTATTCATTCCGTTTCCTTGATCTTTTTTTATGTTGCTTAAAGCAGTTATTGAATTCCTTCGGTCTAATATATCTTTCTTGCATCCTGAAAATCTCGAAAGTGGCTACCGTCTCCTTGTACTCCCCAGTTTGCTGCTTCTGATTCGGCCAGTAGGTTATCACAACAGCTTCCGGTATGAATCGCATTCTAGGTGTACTGTTTCCGAACACCGACTTAAATCCGGCTGCTATAACGGGGCTGTCTTGATATTTATTAGTCCCACAAATCGAATTTCTTTACATTATTTCAGAACATCAAAAACCTGCTTTTCCCAACATTTAATTATTTTACATGAGCTCGGTACATACATAAAGTGTGTACAGTCGGGATGACTAAATGATTGCTGTTTAACCATATATACAGTCTATTTATTATTCTGCAAGTTCACTCTACATGTTTCGGGTGTCAATCACAACCATCATCAGGAGTACACAAAACTGTAACTACAGCCTCCCGTACCAGTCATGCTGTGCTGTGCAGCTACCTCCCTCCGACGTGACCAAGCTAGCGATGCAAGGAACCGTAAGTATAAAATGCTGTTTAAACAGTTTTCCTTCCAAGCTTTTCTCCACCACTCCAACCAAATAATAAGCAACAGCTCATACGTAAGCAAGATAGATCGTAGGAAGACAGGTGTGGTGGGAGAGGTAAAGGCAGAGATGCTTCTTAAGTATGCAGAATTTCAAGACGGAGGTAGATTCACCTAACTTTTTGTTGTGAAGAATTTTCTCACTCATTACTAGTAGGTTTTTTTCTCAGTGCATCCCGGAACACACGAGTGAGATGCCATAACATTGAACGATGTGTGGTGGACTCTAATCTGATCCGTATTGGCCCGTATAACGTCCATTCTACAAGCTACGAAGCTTTTATGTCGTGTAAGTCCGACAGATACTGAATGTTACTTTTCAGTCCAGGCGGAGAAATCTAAATTCTCAATTTCACATTAATTTTTAAAAACAAAATTAATTGTTTATTCTTTTTAAATTGTGCCTCTTTAGAGACATCATAAAGAATAATCAGGAATTACTTTAATTTTACAGGCTAGTATCACGTAAATGTTAGTTCCTAAACTACAGTACACGTGTGTCTGCTGGCGGTATAAGTCGCAGGAAACTGACAATTTTTCAGGTCGTTTGTATTTCGGTTCCCAACATTTTTCACTCTTCTAATAACCGTCACTTATTGAATAATTTTCGTATGCGCATACTAGACTTTTCTTTATTTTGATATCATAGATCGTTCTTTGTATAAATTACATTGTTCTTGTGCTGTAGTAGTAATTAAGAACGACAGAATTGTACGCTATGAGTTGTCATTTATTCCTTACTTACTTACTTACTTACTTACTCCATGGTGCAGAGTCCTTCTTGAGAAGCTACCTGGTTTGCAGCTAGTCAAGAAATTCACCGCATTTTACGGAACCCGAAGGTTCATTACCGCACTCACAAGCGTCCGCCACCTGTCTCTATCCTGGGCCAACCGAATCCAGTCCATATACCCACATCCCACCTCCTGGAGATCCATCCTAATATTTTCCACCCACCTTCGCCTAGGTCTCCCCAGTGGTCTCTTTCCCCCCGGCTTCCACACCAAGACCCAATACACCACCCTCTCCTCACCCATACGCGCCACATGCCCAGCCCATCTCATTCATTTATTCCTTACTTTATTTATTTATTTTTATTTATTACCCTTAGTTGCACTATTTTCTGTTTTTAAGAATTTAAATCAATTATGACTACTTTATTAGGTATCTGATTTGCTCCTGACTTTGTTCTTGTATTTATTTCCTGTCCTGACTAACCCTTTGAACTTGTAATGTCTTTATAATTGGTTAGTAGGCTGCTGAGATTCTCAGTTAATAAATGAACTGTAAACGGTGTGTGGAATACAAAATCATTCTATTAGGACCTACGGATAATACTGTACTTCGTAAACAGGCTGCATGCTACCACTAAGTGTTTTTCCTGCTTCTGACGATATCTCCCGAGTTCATTATTTCCAAAATCTACTAGTAGACGCACTGTTAGTCTAAAGGACACTTTTTCCTTTCTTGACTCTTCGTAGTTTATTATTACTATTAACTTATTTTTTGGAGTATTAGGCTATTGCTTTAGATTCTAGGCGCTTTTTGCGAAGTAAAACAAGGAGACCATATGTGGAGATTATGACCATTCGTGAGTAAAATGCAGACATTTTATTGTCATAGAAAATGATACTATGTTTACTGCTGGTCTTTCAAAGGTTAAGTGCTGAAAATATGGCTAATGTTTGTTTATTTTGAATTTCAACAGTTCACTACTTATGTTAGTGTCATTAGGGAAAGAAACAATACACCTTTCAATTGACTTGAAAGTGGAAGTACTTTTGGTAGTGTTGGTGCCACTGACGTGCTGTACCTCTCGAGTGTCCCCTGGCGACGTGCGCTCGAAACTGGCAATCACCCAACTTGAATTCCTCTTCCCTCATTTTATGGTTCACATTACTAATTGGTTTTCTTGCTGAATTTTGTTAAGAACTTAAATGTGTGTTGCTTATGTTAGCTCGTCAATGACGTTTGTGGTTTGACTTTTGTTTACTTTTTTCATCCTTTTCGTTCTTAACCGTGTTTTTACCGTCCATAGTGTGTTTATTGTAGATATTTGATGAGCATCTAAATGTATGCGGCATATTTTGAAATTTTCTTTCATATACTTTAAACGTTTAACATGTACATTTTACGTGTAAGGAATTTTGTCCTGTTTATCCAATAATCATAAGAGTTCCTGTTAAAATGCTTTACGAATGTGATGAGTAATATTGCATTCAAAGTACTTTGGTTCAGGAAAACTGACACCAAGTAATAATAATAATAATTATTATCATTAACTTAAGGATTCAGTAAGCTATATACTGCTGTCGCTTCTCAGACATCACTCACACAGTTCCGCTTATTGCCCTAATCACTTCTCCTAATTCTTGAACACCTCCTGGGTCTTTTTTAAAGAAATACTCCTTGGTTACATTTGTATCACGTTTTTCGATATGTGTTTATTTTATCGAGGAATCGATGACATTATCTACACGACTAAATAATTAATTCCATGGAGAAAAGTCCTTTTAGAATACCCAGTATTCAAAAAGGCAGTAGAAATATCGTTCGCCTTTTATGTAACTCCAATATTAATTACCTTGTTGACAACAGCCCACCACCGATTCACATCCGGAATGGGAGAAAGCGATATGTTTTGTTTAACTACAGCCGCAGTTACTGAGACTCTATAACATTGATGGTAGATGGGATGAAATGTGGGTGTGGAGCAGTGATAGAATCGTACACATAGAAGGAACCAGAGTCTAGGCAAAAATCTGTGCCTGTGAAAATTTGTGTACCACAAATTCCATACGGGCTGGCGTTGGCTCGAATCTGAGCCTCCGCATTGAACAATTCCCCTAAATCTGTATTCTTTTTAATTATAGCCCCTATTGAAATTGCATGTTCCACACATCTCATCACCCGTGTTTGTTAAAGAGTATACTTTATTAAGCTAGCCAGTTCTTTTAAACCGCTGTCAAGTTTTCCATTCCTCCCGGATTTTGCATGGTGTAAATGGGTGATTCGTGCTTCACATTTCGGGGCAGCGTTGTAGTTGTATTCTGTATTTCTTCATTGAACTCTCGAATCTTGATTATGGGACCACAATACTGTCCCGAAAAACAAAGCACGAATCATCAAGTGACGAGGCGCAATATCTCAGAAGAATGAAGACCACTGCACTTCTGCAGAAGTGTAAAACTTGCAACTTCCTGTTACAGTCTCTTAAGCCCTTACCCCAGGGGGATAAAATTATAAAATATATAATGTGCTGAAGAGAATATTTGTTAGCCCACGTAGATATTCATATATGTGTATTATTATTATTATTATTATTATTCGATAATAAACCTGCAAGATCTTATCTTTTGTGATGATAAAATACCAAAAACAAGGTACCAACTTTGGTGTGAACAGCATGAATGATTTTTAAACACTGTCAAAATACGTTTCATTGGCTGAATTTTTACAACTTCCCATTCTTCTAAAATGAAAATATACATCACATTATTGTTGACAGGCTGAGAGGTGATCCCGATCTGGTTTTATATATCGGGCTGGCTTAGTTACGTGTCGAAGAGTGCAATAATTGAACATATAAAAAAAACTTCAATTCATCAACCAACGAATGCACAATAATTTTACATAAAACACTTTTAAAACACTTTAAAACACTCCGACATATTTCGGTCTTGTCAGATCATCATCAGGGAGCTTTGTTCCTTGCTAAAATTATATTACGATATTCACATTCAATTCTTATTTGCAAACGAGGTGTTGTGGCAGCATATCATGTTGTGTTGTGGAGCAGTGGCTAGGTGTGCGTCGTACGACGCACACCTAGCCACTGCTTCACAACACATTCCCACACAACATGATACGCCGCCACAACACCTCGTTTGCAAATAAGAATTGAATGTGAATACCGTAATATAACTTTAGCAAGGAACAAAGTTCCCTGATGATGATCTGGCAAGATCGAAACATGTCGGAGTGTTTTAAAGTGTTTAAAGTGTTCTAAAAGTGTTTTATGTAAAATTATATGTGCATTACTTGGTTGATGAATTGAAGTGATTCTGCGAAAATGCACGTTGCTACAATAAGATTTATATATAAAAAAAACATTTAGTTCGCTCTTCTTAAATTATACTGGATGCACGAGGAGTACATGGAAAATATTTTATCAAAAGTGAGATCAATCTTACTTCATTCCAGTTGCATATAAATATACTAAAATCTTGAAAATAGTTAAGGCGCGTCTTCGCAAAAGTAAACCAAATCTTACTTTATTCAGTGTAGATCGCGACAGCTTGAATCTATACGAAGAGCTTGTGTGTACCTATAATATTATAATAAATGTAAAACCATTTCTTAGTCCATCCCCATTACAATAAGATATCCTGAATGAACTGAAACTAGAGGCGACAAATTATAGCAAATATATAAAAATTTGTATTACATTTCAATCAAATATGTTTCTGTCGTCTACCATTTAGTAAATTAATGTCTTTTTTTCTGACAGTTTCAGTACAATTCTATATGTTTTTATTCATTAATACGCTCATCCAGCTCCCAAGAGTAATTTCCGAAACACGTAGGCCTGCTGGATTTGAATGAGTATTTTCCTAAATATGCACAAATAGATTTGTATTAAAATGAGAGAATATATCTTTGACATTACTCCACTCAATTACTTTACTTTGTTTTTGATGCATGAAAACAAATATTTTAACAAATGGAAAAACAAATCCTATCCCACTTCATTTACATTATAATGTCCTGAACTTATGTAAAGTAGATGGGAAATCCTTTCTTATGCTTGAAATTTATTTGATTTTTACAAACACAGATGTGCAGATGTTAAACCTAATCAACAGAAGCAAGAAACACTGCTCCAAACGAGTGCCCAAGCAGAAATATTTTATAACTTATATCCTAAAGACGGCCGGCCGCTTCTAATCCTGTCTTGGACGAAGCTGTACTGGCAGATTTTTTGGGGGTTTCCTCCGTCGGTTCAGGCAGATGTTAGGAGGTTATCTTAATCCCAATCTAGTTTAGGTTATCTTAAATTAGGCTGCGGCCATTTCCATTTTAGTTCCTTGTCCACTATCGTCCAACATTTCAACTTTGCAGTGTTTCCTCATAACCTTGTTAAATCAGCTCTAAAACACTGAAGATAAAGCTTAGTGTGCTGAAGAGACTCGTAAACTAAGACAGGGTTTTTATCAATAGTAATTTTTGTAGTGAAATATTTCTGGATCTGCATTCTAGAACTACCTGAAACATTGGCGTAGACTTTTATTTTCTAGGCTTTCGAGGCGTATATCGAAGTTATAAGATTAAAAAGACTGTGACCGCCTCCTTGCAGATCTTCACTCGCTGACTATAAACGTGATCACATACGGATTTAATTTGACGACGGAGCCCCATGGAGCTAAAGCAGCGTCTGAATTACACAAAAACTTATCGGTAATAATCAGGCAAATTTGGATCTTAACTATATCTGCACGTATAATTTCAATCATGTACAAGGTCTGTATGCGATGGGAGGATAATATTAAAACAGATCATAAAATGTAGGATATGAGGGTGCCAAATGTGTTCATCTGTTTAGGACACGACGTACTGTGCGCTGTCTTATAAAGGGTAATATACTTGCGAGACCTATTAAAGTCTGTGAATTTCTCGACTAGATGAGATGCATTTAGCAAATTAAGAATAGCTGTGCACCATAAAGTTAACTAGCATTTGCTGTTTGTTGAAAACATCTGATGAAGTCATACGGATCGAAACGACTGGAATGAGTTTCATTAATTATCGTCTGTGTAGACCGCACATGTAGGAGTCCGTCGAAATAAGTCCATGTTACTTTGGCTGGTTTTGATTATACACTTATGGGAAAATGCTTCAGCGTGTTCATTCACTTCAAGCCCTGAATAATACGCAAAGCTGTGACCGTGTTGTACCGCAAGCGGCAGCATCGCGGCGCTCGATAGTGATCTCGGTCTGCCTGCGGAGGGGAAGCTGGTGGGGTCCGGGAGTACCGTGCCGTATCTGTCGCAAGGTATCGGTCTCAGCATCTGGTGTTCGTTTAACGTGCCAACGGATCACATGAGGCAGGAAACAAGCTCAGTGCAAGAACGTGTGTATGTGTCTGCAGTAAACAGTATTACCATTTATGTCTTTGTTGATAATCGATTTTAACCTTCGATATCCGCGATTTCTTCATTGTTTCTGCTTTCAGGAATGTGATTGTCATCCGTTCCCAAAAGCTCTTTCATTCATTTTGTCTACTTTTCTTTCGTTTTACCTTTAAAAGCACGATGTTTGCCATACGTGTCATCTTTTGTACCCTACAAGAATTCTAAATCTTACCAAGAGAGTGCATTAATGTGTTTCGTAAAATTTTGACAGCCAGTATAAATTGTTTTTCTACACATCTTGAAATGACTGATCTTCCTGTTTGCGACCGATTGTGTTCTCTGTACAGTAGTGTTTTAAATCAATTTTAGGTTTTAGAGGACTAAGAAGAAAGTTTTCATTATTTTCGTACTATTTCATTGCGAACTGTAGCCCGTTTTCTCAGTCTCTTCGATACTTCTGCTATGGGTTAGACGACCGGGGAATCGGAGATCGATTCCCGGTGGAGGTGGAGATATTTCTCCTCTCCACATTGTTCAGAGAGGCACTGACACCCACACACCTTACACTCTCAAGGGCTCTGGAAGCGTCATTCGTGGGTAATGCCAAAGTGCAACTTAACCACACATCCTTGTAGGGCCGAAGTTTGAAAAGACTACAGCAATACACTCCCACTCATCTACAAGTCATTTTCAGCGCGGTGTTTAATCAGTAAAACACATTGCACGTTTATTTACTTGTAGCTATGCAACTGTGTACATTGTTTCATTTTGCGTGAGAAATTCCTCTGTACACACTGTATTGTGTTGAGGGTACTTGGCCTTATCCCACTACCACAAGAATCTCCTCTATCTCTCCTTATATTAGGGATAATGTATCTATATATCATTAAAACACATGCAAGTTACCTGTGAATGATATGCACCATCTTTGCTAATAACACGCCCTAAAAGAATTATTTACAGTTTTCACTTTGACATTGCCTATCGTCTGAAAACATAGCTAACAGAAACTTTAAAGTTTAGGCCTATATAAAGCGCACGGAAATGTGGGCCTAAAGATTTATGACCGTATTTGTCAGACGCATTATAGTTCATTTAATCGCGCTGTTACACATGCACCACTGCATAGCAGATCGATCTAGAGTGGGTAAGGATTTGAAAGAAGGTGGTTCTCATCTGTTTAAACATAGGTCTTGCTATTCTGGAATTTTTCTGGGGTGAATATTTAGAACTACGAATATCTTCGTGAGAATAGGTGGCAAATTTGAACCATGAAATATAAGAATATTGCTGGATCGTTGTCACGTAAAATGTCTGTGCATATGCTGGCCTCTCTTTCGTCTAACTTCACAATGATAACAGTTTCTCTGGAACTTTAACAAATACAGATCATAACCTTATATTTACTGTTTCTTCAATTGTTTTCCTTGTTTATTTCCCTTCCTTTCACTTTCTTGCCCTGCGTTTTTGTCATTTCGCTTTTACCACATGTCATCCCTTAGGCTATTCGCTTTAAAATATCCATGGCAAATTATGTTTAATTGTTTTACTTGAAGAGACTGTCAGTTTATAAGTTACGTAATGTAGATATTATTTGAAATAAATACAGTTATAGGCAGTTGGTGGGATGTCAAAGGCTGAGGAATACCGAAGTGGGGAAGAAACATCTATCCCATTGCCACTGGACTACCACGAATTCCACATGGACTGCCGCACGATTAAACTCGGGCCTCCACGGTGAGGGACCGGCGACCAAATGCCTTAGCCATGCCATGGCCCAAGATGAATGATATTACGCAAATACACTCTGTGGCTTATTCAAAGAGAATGCATTGTCACAAACGCCTGTCGGCGGTAGTTAAATCTGCACGCGTAGAATTCCATTTAACTCATTGTGTTGGGAACCATTGATTTGGTTAGGGATGGCGGTATCGCAATGTAGCGTTACGGTATCTAAATAAGAGCTTTTTTGTTTCATGATACTGCAGAGGGGGATTTGCTCGGAGCTCTGTCCGTTAGATCGTGCTGTATCGGCCGCCAGCGCTCGAGCATGCCCTATCGTTGGATCTGTCTTAATGTGAGACAGGCCGTGCCTTACTTCCCGTTCACACGAACAACATCGATTTGTGTTGGCTCATTTCGTACTTGAATGCTTAGATTTAGGTTAATATTTCCCAGAGAATTGCAGCTGAGACAGGGTTTGTTTAATTTCCTAATAGATTAAACGAAACCACTAGCTCAATGTTATCCTAATCATTTCCTGAAATATTGTTAGATTTTGCTTTGAGAACGGTAAATCGGAGGCGGAGATTACTAATGTATGCACTCGGGGCTACTTCAAAGGTGTTGGACTTTTTCCTCCGTGTCCTGTAGCAAAGAAAAATTGACAGGAAATTTTGTAACAAATATAATTGAAATCAAAGGAACACTCTCACGCTGTTTTGTATTCTGCTTAAGGTCAAGTTATCCTACCACACGCCTTCACGTTGTAGGTCCATGGCGGCGGTAGAGGTATTTATGTGAATACGAGTAACTAACCTGACACCCCGGCTACTTTATGGCCGGTCAAAAGTGTCTTTATTCCCAGTGACTATGAGTCTGCGTGGACCCAAGTCTCGGTCTCGGGGTTTTGGAGGATAGAAAATATCTTGCCCATACTGGGATTCGAACCCCGTTTCGTCAAGTCCGTAGCCAGTCTCTATAAGACTACGGTATCCCAACTGCAGTTACCAATCCGTTTCACACTGAAAACATTCATTTCATTTCTCGTTAAAGGTAAGGCTACACATATTTCAAGGCGTCCCCATACCATAACTTGGGGGCAGCCGACTGAATCACTCTGTTGTCTTTATGCAAAGAAACGCATAAAATAATTATTTATCCTAAAGAAGTGAAACTTTGAGCGTTCTGTACGGTCGTAGAATGCAAAGAAGATTGGTGCTTTCATGAGGAATGTTCGCCACATAATATCTCATGATTATATACCTGTTTAGTTGTTACTATAATATTTCAAAAAGCACCTTTTTATTAATCTCTAGCATGACAGAAACTTCTCTCTCAGGAATGTTAACTACTTCTGCTCTAGAAAACGTTGTATGTAATAAACCCAGAAAATAGAATAAATTGTCGCTAGCTACCTATCAATGAAAGTCATGTCTATCGTCCTACAAGTGACAGAAACGAATTACTAACAACAACGCAGCATGAAGAGGGTTAAATATCAGGATGAAATTTTGGGGACTTAATGAGCTGTCCCTACTAAAATGTTTTGCTTCTTTGATTTATTACGAGCCCAGAATTAGTTGAAATCCTTTCCTACTCTTGCAGACTACAAGGTATGCAGATCGAGACATGCACAGCGAGAGCAACAGGGACTTTTGACTTCGTTCTGCACTTGGTGTTTCTCCCCATTTCCACTACAGCAATACACAATGCAGTGTATTACTGCACACTGAAACTCACTTTGTGAAGCTAATTACACTAAAAGCATTGCACTCCTCGTATTCGTTTTATTGTAATTCTCTTTCGTTAGTTGAATTGTGTCAGAAACACTGAATTTTCTTTGCTGGTCTGCAAGCAGGCGAAAGAATAGGACGCAAATCTTATGTTTATTGGACCGTGCATCATCTTTATAGTTGCGTAAAGAGAAAAAACCAACTTGATGCCACTTATTTTATTATTTAATATTCATTCATTACTCAACATGTTTCGGCCGTTA
>Ga0123355_10009081_pt1 | contig 15073 bp, 7 predicted proteins | sample TergutEmb28metaG_3_FD_89872 | JGI IMG/M metagenome (GOLD analysis project Ga0123355, IMG submission 89872) | Embiratermes neotenicus P1 segment gut microbial communities from Petit-Saut dam, French Guiana - Emb289 P1 | ecosystem: Host-associated > Arthropoda: Insects > Digestive system > Gut ...
AGCTAAGGTATGCAGATCTGCGATGGGTGCAGTCACGCCGGGAATCGTGGATGTTTGTGGGGTGACGAACGCCTCACCTGTTGGACGATTTTCGATCCTTAAGCTCGCCCCACCCGGTACATGGCCTGCACCATCAACCCATACTGCTACATAGTGGGCATTTACACTTAAACCATTGCGCACAAGTTGATTATTTGTTGTCACTGCTGTCGGGAAGCTACTTTCATGTTGACCGCTTATCGGCGCTGTCGCTCCGGCAAACCAGCCTACAAATCTACGATGACCATCAGCAGTTACAGGCAGACTTTCCGCCTCTAATACCCCTGCATTTAACACCACATCTGACCCTATAATTACCGCATGAGTACCGGCAATACTGCCGGCTGCATTGGCCACGATCACTGTCGCATCACCACCAACTGTCGCCGATTGGTTGGTGGCAAACGTCCCACTGCTTGGACGATTTTCTACTATGAGGTCAACAGTTATCGGATACCCTACATAATTTGCATTGCCCCATATCGCAGTATATCTGGTCACGCCACTTGTAATCACTGCACTATGCGGTGCTGCAACCAATGTGCTCAACAGCTCCGAGGTTATGGGTGTTCCTACCGATGGTGCCTGCGCCGCAGAGCCCGGGAACCATCCATGGAATAGCCATTGACTACCCGGATTGCCTTGGTTTAGAGGCACCACTGCATCTATCGCATGAAGCCCACTCGCCGTTTGTCCGGTAGGTCGCACTGCAAAGGTAGGCACATTTGCTATCATCAGATTGTAATTGGGTACACCTACATAACCGGCATCATTACCCCATATCGCTGTATAGGTCACATGTCCCAATGCAGGTACATTAGCTGTATGCTGCGCATCAAATACGATGCTCGGATGAGCTGATCTGAAATCATCAAAATAACTATATGTTGCCGGTAACACATCTCCGCGTATCCATCCTAAAAATGTCCAATTGCCTGCGGGCGCACCTTGAGTTAACGGCACTGAACCTGCGACCATTTGAGACGGCGTTTGCCCGGTAGGGCGCTCTGAAAATGCGGGCAGATTGTTTATTTCCAAATTATACAATACTTTAACTGAACCACCCTCAAAGACAACCGGCACTCTAACCGGATTGCCTACCGGCGGGAATCCGGTCATCACCGTACCTTGACCATCTTCTAAAGGCTGAAACTTCACATAACCTACACTACCCGCCGATACTCCGGGTAATATCCTAAAACGCAAATGCATAAATAATCCGGATCCAAAGAATCCTCCGGTAACTCCTGTTTCCCAGTTTACATTGACTATGTGCTCCCCATGTACATGTCCGGGATGGAATAACGGCGGATGAAAAACAACCTCCATTGCCGTCAGATTTGATGCATCATTCACTATGGCGTGGGGAAACTCTTCCCATATCTGCGCATCCGAAAGCCCCTGTTCTCTAAGCATATCGTAAAATATTTGCTGCATGGGTGTTAAAAGGGAGTGGTCAAAACGAAGAATCGCCGATACAAAGGCTCCAGCAGGAGTCAGAACAGTTGGGTCATACATGAGATTAAATATCGCATTGCCCATACCAAGCGTCGTGGTTTGATATAGCTCTATACGCACATCAACATATTCACCGGGTACGCCAACCTCGTGGCTAATGCGCCAGATTGCATCACTGCCTATATTGGGTACGCCTCCGGAAAGAATGTTAAACAACCGCTCATTCACTACCGATGCTGCGCTGGTATGGATATTCAATAGTTCAGATGTCTGCTCGTACTCAGGTAACGCATCATATTGCGCATCATCATATGGCCGTTCTGAATCAACATGGATAAGCTCGCCAACACCTACCTGCGCTGCCCACTCTTGAACATCTGTTTCAGGCACTGCAAACGCCTGAATCGGTATGCTCATCAGTATCAGCAACGCTAAAACAAATACTCCACTACGTTTTAAAAGATTTAGCATTTTAGTATCTCCCTTAGCATAAATATATAATTTCATCTTCATTTCGTTATTAAAATTCTTCAACATCGCTTAGCCGTCAAGGTGCAACTGAGACAAAATCGAGTTTTACCTCAGCTGCCTTATACTAATTTAACCGACCTAAAATAATACCCGACACACCACGTACATATTGGCGCAACAACTCAAGGTCTAACCCGCTTACATCCGCATTGCGCGCAACTTTGGCTGCCGCTTCAACAATATCTACATTGGGAACACCACGAACAAATTGACGCAATAGTTCCAGATCTATGCCATCTACATCATCATCATCATTCACATCGCCCCATAATGCCCATACGGAGTAGAAGTGGATTGTTCCGTTTTGTGCAAGCGCATCAAATAACGTCTGACTGATCACTTGGCTAAAATCGAATCCATCACTACCCACTGTAGGTCTGCGCAGTCCCATTGTGATACTTGTGCTGCCAAGCGGTCTTTGACGCCCGGATGCGCTCAGCGCACGATCTTCAAACCAGCCCCAGAATGCATAACCCGACATGAGTTCATACCGATCTTCTAACATTGTCATTGCTGCCGCTACGCTGCTCATACTTATGCTTTCACCTATGGTGATTGGCACAATCACTGAGTCCATGCTCGATCTTCCGTAAAAATGGAATATGGCTTGATGTGACGGGCCGCCTACAATTCCGTGGTTACCCCATATCGCTGTGTATCTTATTGAATAGTGCGGCATCAAAAAATCCGGACGTGTCGGATGATGCAAAGTCACCCCGGGATGATCAATAAGCCACTGTGCCATATTATCTCCGACTCCCGGCACAAGATTTCCGCGAATCCAACCGAAAAATTCATAATCATACGCTGCTTCCAATACGCCTTCCACAAGGCTTACATTTGTTCCGGCCAAAATATTATTATTCGTTGGCGTCTGACCGTTCGCCGTTACTTCCGGTACATTGCGTATCTCTTTACCGTACTCCCCGCCTATGAGACCACTATCTTCATATCCCCATAAGGCTGTGATGGTTTCAGCACTTCTTTGCATGGTAAATGTGTGCGGTGCATCTTGTGCTGATAAGAAATTAATGCTGCCTGCTATCTCTGGATTGTTTACATTGGCACCGGGTGCAGGTATACCGGTCGTGCCAACCCACCATCCTAAGAAATCCAGATTATCTGATGATCTATTCCCGGGAGTCAAATTGACCACATCACCGGCATGATGCGTTCCGCTTGGCGTTTGTCCGGGCACAGCAACCGGCGTTCCGGTTACCGGATGTGCAGGCACATTGCTTATTGTCAGCATATGGTCATTCGGCACACCAACAATAGAATTCTGATTACCCCATATTGCTGTATATACTACTCGACCCAGCGCAGGAACATTTGCAATATGACCGGCGGGAAACATCACTCCGGAAAACTCAGCAATATCTGCATACAAATCCGGAAGCACATCACCACGTACCCAACCCAAGAATGTATAGTCGCCAACCGGTGTCCCTTGCAGCAAACTTACTGCACCGACTGCCATTTGTGTTGGCGTTTGACCTTCCGGGCGCACTGAGAACGCCGGTAGGTTATTTACCTCTAAATTATGCTGCACTGTAACTGATCCATCTTCAAAGACCACAGGAACTCTAACCGGGTGCCCTACCGGTGGAAAGCCGGTCATCACCGTGCCCTGACCATCTGCAAGGGGTTGAAACTTTATATAGCCCACACTACCCGCCGACACTCCGGGTAAGATTCTAAACCGCACATGCATGAATAGACCTGAACCAAAGAATCCGCCGGGAATCCCTGTTTCCCAATTTACATTGATCATATGCGCTCCATGTATATGTCCGGGATGGAATAACGGCTGATGGAAGACAACCTCCATTGCATCCAGATTTGATGCATCATTAACTATAGCGTGAGGGAATTCTTCCCATATCTCTTCATCGGACATGCCCCACTCTCGCATTTGATTGTAGAAAAGTTGCTGCATTATGGTTAAGCGTGAGTGGTCAAAACGCGGAAGGGTTGACACAAACGCTTCCGCAGGTGTCAGAACTGCCGGGTCATACATCAGATTAAATATCGCATTGCCCATACCCAGTGCTGTGGTTTGATACAGCTCTATGCGTACATCTACATATCCTCCCGGCACGCCAACTTCGTGACTGACTTGCCATATTGCGTGAGCGCCTACATTGGGCACTCCCCCGGAAAGAAAGTTAAACAATCGCTCATTTGCTACCGATGCTGCACTGATGTTTATATTTGATAATTCAAATGTATGCTCCGATTCAAGCAAATCTTCGTAACGCTCACCATCGTGCGATTCCGAATGAACATGAACAAGTTCATCGTCAATCATTGGTTCTGCGAACGCTCGGATCGACATGCTCATCAACATGAGCAACGCTAATACAAATATCACACTACGTCTTAGAATTTTCGGCATTTTTACCTCTCCCTTAGAATAAATATATATGTGTTACTACGATTAAACTCAATGGCACTGAGCTAACCTAAAATAATGCCCGGTACTCCGCGTACATATTGACGCAGTAACTCAAGATCCAAGCCACTTACATCTGCGTTGCGCGTTACTTTAGCCGCCGGTTCAACGATATCTACGTTTGGAACGCCACGGACAAATTGACGCAATAGTTCCAGATCTATGCCATCCACCTCATCATCATCATTCACATCGCCCCAAAGCGTAAAGATGGCATACAAATCAATATTCCCATCGGTTGCAACCGCATTAAACTCCGCTTCCGTAAACATTACAGGCAACACAAACCCATCCGTACCCACAGTCGGTCTGCGGCGTCCGGCTCTGGTACGACCCGAAGCATCTAACGCCTCATCTGTAAACCAACCCCAGAATGCAAATTCCCCTTGAGCATCTCTTAACTCCAGATACTCTGCGACAGCCGCTAATGCCAAAGGTTCATCAAATGCGACAGGAACTTCGATGTAATTGTCCGTACCATCATAGAGATGGAACGTTATGCGGCTTGCATCTGCACCGATAATCCCTCTGGCTCCCCATAATGCAAAATACTGTATGTTTTCCGATGGCATACTAAACGTATGGACATCCGTAGTCACTAAACCATCCAAGTCATCTATATGCGTTCCATTTGCAGGCGCTTGCACACCACGATACCACCCTAGGAAGTAATGATTTTGAGTCACATCACCCGCACTCAGACGCACCGATGTACCAAACTCTACTCTGTTTTCAGTACCATCCAACACCAAGGCCTCCACACCTGCTGTACCACTTTGCTCAATATGCGTCAGCCCCCCGGGCACATTATTTACTGTAAGTGCAAAACCTCTGGGCACCTGTGCATCAATTACGGTAAATCCATTGGCTACATTACCAGGCTGAGCATCAAGAAAATATCCTATATCATCTATCACCATCGGAGCAAATCCCTCACGGTTAACATCAATTTCGATTTCCCCATTGCGCCAAGTTGCAATATTACTGCCAACTCTGATCACCCTAAACGGACTTTCAAAAACAGAATCTCTCGAACCTGCGGTACCATAGGTTAATGTTGCAGTGGTTGGATACGCACCTAAATTCGTCGTTGTACCCATTTCCGTAATATTGAGGAGAATCATAAATCCATATCTCCCGGAATCATTACTCCTGAGAAACACATGTGCCTGTGCGTTTGCATCCGCAGGCAAATACACCGGTGTCGGAATCCCTGAGCCGGAACCAAAGTTTGCGGCCGTTGCCATCACTGTGTAGTACTGCCCGGTTGGCAATCCGGCAAAAAAGAAGTAACCGTCTGCGCCGGTAGTCATTGTACCCACCACTGCACCCGATGCATCAAAAATCGTCACCCTCGCCCCATTTATAGGCGCATGTGGATTTTCCGAATCATCAAGCATGGAGGCATTGAGTATAAAACCATGAACTCTCCCTGCCGGCGTTCTCGTCAGCGGAATATAAATGGGATATCTCACAGTACCTGCCGGAGGTGTCGGAAACGGTTCCGGATACAACTCATCTCCATCTACTTCATGATAATTCGGATAAAATCCCGGTGCTGACGCATCAAGCATGTCGCCCGCTACAAGTCCCGGAACAAATGTTCCTGCCGGACTGATACCCGCAATGGTGCGAGTACGCATATCCGTAGCAGGTGCAAGCGTACCATCCGCATCATAAGTCAGTGTTAATTCCGCTGCGGGTATAAGCACATTCCACAACTCCGGCTGCCCCGGTATTATAAACTCTTCTACCACACGGACTGTAATCGGCACTTCAGGTTGCACAGGAATCTGTATTACAGTGTTGCGTCTACCCTCATCATCAAAGTCCTCAATATCAATTATGCTATGCCACCCGGTCGTCCTAAAGGTGCTCCCGGAAATAGTTTGTCCCCAGTTGGGCGTTACACGTATATCAGTGTATCGGGTAGCCCCGCGCAAATCAAATCGGAACGACCCATTTCCGGTGCCTGTTTGGGCAAGCGCCATCGGATTTTCATCAATATCCGGAAGACTTCTGAATTCTATGAAGAAATTGTTGCTGCGCGTTGGATTCGATAGTGCTGTAAAGCCCGGTGCACGACCTCCATGAGGTAACCTAATTGTGACACCGTCCTCATCGTCATCGCTTTCATGAGTATGTACGACCTCTATCGTGCTCGGATCACGGCATATGTCTTCCAAGTACATATTGACTATCCATGGATCCGCAACAGTACCCGCACCGCTGACGATCATTTCATGCCTAAGCTCTCTTGTATCTGCGGTAAAACGTGTTGCCCTTGCAAACAAATCATCGCCCCACATTGCGCCTGAAATGTCAAAATATGTCGCCGCTGCTGCTCCGCCGCGAGATACCGGAACAAAGACAGAACTCGGCAAGTGACTCCTGCGATCCAGCAATGGATTTCTGTCCGCATGAACACGAGGTGGGGTATCGGCCACTGCACTCATATTGAGTACATGGACACGAATATTTTCTATCCCTACTCTATCCATAAGAATACGCACATGACCATTGTCAATATCCTCTTGAGTAAAGGTCCACCCGGGCTGCATCACATAACCCAACGCTGTAGCTGAAAGAATGTCTGTTGCAATCAAATTGGCAGGCGAAGCGATACCAAACTCCTGATTCGGTATCAAAGCTGCCGGCATACCTCTATATAACCTCGCATGAGTAATCAATTGCCCGGTTTCAGAATCATGCGCCGAAACAATGGGTCTGGCCCATCTATCATTCTCATTAAATCCGACCACTGAATAGGGACTGATGAGACCTACCGACAGTCTTTGACCCACAGCCCTACTTACACTCAAAGTTGAATTACCCGGAGGATGCACCGGATGACCCGCATTCGGACGTGCCACATAAGGGTTAAACGTCCTGACTCCCGAATCTACACCGTTAAATTGAACAATGGTGGGATTTACAACAACATCATGACTTGCACCAGGATAAATCTGCTCAAAGAATGGCTGCTGCATTTCTCCGTGTGCAAATTGGCCGGGCGTACTATAGCGCCCACCTGTTTGCCAAGCCAAAAAAGGATAGCTTTCCCACTGCGCCGGATTTTTCAAAAATCCATCCGATGTCATCCAACCATTGACAAGCCATGCTCCACCGCTGATACCCGGTACTTGACCGGAAGTAAGCACCGCTGTAGACACACCTTGCATACCTGCAATAAGATGGTTTCCGGATTGAGTAACCGCACTGGTGTGTACACAAGTATCCCAAAAGACCTGTCTGTATATCATCCTACGCCCGGCTTGTACCGAAGCACCCGGTGAAGATGAGCCGCCGGTATGACCAAATATTGGCCGCCCGCTGACATTACCTGCGTTAAACACACGTTCCATAGTAACTGTAGGCATGTTTCCTCTATGCCCTAAAATTCCGTGCCCTTCATTTGCGGCACGCCGACTATGTACAGTACCTATGTTGTAAGTATCCTGAATCAGTACCGCTCCGCCGCGACGAATACCGCCCATAATACCACCCACTGCCCGCACACCACCAGATATACTTCCGGCATTGTAACTTTGCATCACTCGGACTCTGTTACCGCGATTAATACTACCTATGACACCACCGATACCGGTACCGACAGATGCATGCGTTCCGCTACCTCCACCGGCACCAACCGCTCCTTCATTACCGGCACGAATAACCGTAAGATCATGACCGGCTGTACGCCCTACGATCCCGCCTGCACAATTTCCACCGTCGTTACTCCAGAAGAGCCCCTCCCACCCATTACCGGTGACAGAAATAGTACCCCTGTTGATCGCACCATCAACTGTAGTTCTGGCAGAATGACTCCAACCCACGATACCACCGGCAACCTGATTCGCTCGGACATTACCTGTATTTAACGCATTGGTAATCACCAGACCGCGGACACCCACACGATTCCTCGAAGCCCCAACAATGCCTCCATTACGAAGACGCGTAGCATACGCTCCGGTTGCATTAAAACCGATATGACCATGATTTTTAACATCATTGAGATGCACCCAACGATTATTCGCCACACCGGCAAACTGAACATAACCGAGTATACCACCCAGACCACTATTTAGATTACCGCCCCCTGTACTGGTGGAGCCGACATTTCCATGATTTGTCGCATTCGTTATGTTGATCAGATTTTGACTCCAACCTACAATACCGCCGCCCCTTGAGCGACCGCTGCCTATTTTTTGCACATGTGCAAAGTTATCCACATTGTGCATCTCCAAGACACCCTGAGCGCGACCTATAAAACCACCAAAAGCCCCATTGTTGGAAGCTACGTTACTTCCTGTAGCGCCTGTATGCCTGATCGCTCCAAGACTTGAGTTTTCACGGCTTCCATTTACACTGTCTCGAATATAAGTACGATTACGCGCAAAACCTATAAACCCACCCACATGGGCAATTTGCCTTGCACTGGTCACACCTCCAACTGTCACAGTACTGAGATTTGTAGTACCTCTGATTGTCACAGAACCACCGGTCAAAGTGTGAGCGACAACACCGCCAGCGAGTTGCCACGCACTAATATCTCCTCTTATCGTGAGATTATTGACTTCCACATGCGCAGACCCTGACAAAAATCCGATCACACCGCCAGCCCGCCAAATGCTCCTGCTACTTCCGGTATTTAGATTACGCACCACCGCATGAATGCTATTATAATCTCCCAGAATATTTACATTGCCCATGGTGTGTCCAACCACACCACCTACCGATTGAAGATTTCTGTTTGCAGATTGACCGGGCGTTCCGGTGATATTAAGAGAAATATCTACTCCTACTGCATCAGATACACCCACATGCACACCTGTGATATTGAGTATACTGCGCGCCTCTACAAATCCGATTACTCCTCCGACCCTTTTATTGTTAAGGACTCTACCACCACCAAAATTCATGGAAGACGAGCGGACATTGACATTTTCCAATGTAACCAAACTGTCCGGCAGAACTCTTCCGGCAAGAATACCTACACTCCCCACGACAGTATTCCAATCACTGATACCTACCATATCCGAATATGTTACATCCTCAAGCGTCAAATTCCGTATGGTCGCGCCATTGCCGAGCACACGAAACAGACCGATATCATTGACTGCCAATGTCGCACCGGTCTCCGTCTGACCTCTGGGGGCAAGTTGCAGGTTTCTAATAACATGCCCATTTCCATCGAATGTTCCTGTAAAGGGCCGACCGTCTATAGCACCGCGCCCGCGAAAAGCTGTATTAGAAAGTGTCACGTCAGCCTGAAGGATAAAATGTCCGTTATTCGAACCAAAAAGACCGGTCAAGAACATTTCCATCTGCGCTTGAGTCTGGATGTGATACACAGGCGCAGACATTTCCTCTGCCGTCATTTCCGCAATAAGCGATTCTAAATACCTTTGTAATTCCTCCGGCGCTAGGTAATCTTCTCCCGGATCATAGTCGCAGCAACAAGGAGCATCAGCGTAGTCATCATAATCATCTTCATGGTCATAATCATACGGATCATCGCCAAACTCAAACGCATACCAATCGTCACCATCTAAGTCAGAATCGTCTATCACATAATCATGCGCATCAAAACCAACTTGCGCATCCCATGCATCCCAATTTTGGCCTTCGCGTTCCTGCGCCGTAAACGCAGTGATTGGTACACTTACCATGATCAGTAACGCCAACAAAAATGCTCCGCCTCGTAGTACAGCCCTTCTCTTCATTGTCTTCCTTACCTTTCCCAAATGTTACCAAAAATTTGAATACACTCAACGTTTTTCTTTCACACTTTTATGCACAAATTTTCTCCACATTGGATAATAGCAAAAAAGAAAACACAAAAACGGCATTTTCCCTAAAATGCGGAAAATCCACCCCAAAATACACCTCTTGCACGTCAAAATATGATACAATAGGCACACACAAACCTTTTGACTGACGAGAGCTGCAGCGCACAGGGCGTTCATCTGCCCTTGACAGGCTCATCGAACTTACGATAATATGTGCTCAAGGAGTGGTGGTGTGCTTTTCTTATTACTCATCAATATCTTTGTAATTACAAAAATATTGATCCAAGATCGAAAACTGCGATTAAAAGAGTGTGTATACTTCATCTGCACAGGATTATCCATTGATATTATCGCCACTGTATCTCTCGTTACGCTTAATAGGGATCAATTGCTAAATGAACTTTTAATCATACACTTAGATCAGTACCCCCTTTTGATTCACTTCATTGATGCACTGATTCTCCTGCTACTATTTCTTTACATACACAAAGGGAAAAAGAAATATCCTGTTAAAAAATCTATTATTTTGATGCTCACCGTCATGTTGATCGCCTCCGTTATTGACCACGCTGTTGCCGCCATTCTTATGTCACTGGGTTTTTCACCTGACTCAATGGTGACGCTATTGGTGACTTTAGCGGCGGTGTTCACCTCATCCATACTGTTTACTGCACTGCTTGTAAAATTCACTACAAATTTGCGCAAGACAATCAATCAAAGTCAGCCTATACAGACCACTTCGCTGCTTATGCTCACATTTCTTTTTATTTCTTTTCAGGCCAGCACTATCGCAGGCCATCATCTGGTATACCCCGGATACACGGCCAGCGTCATCTTGATCAACTCCATATTCTTTATATTATTTACAACAATTGCTTTTATCAGCTTCGTGATGCTTGCAAAATCTCTGGAAGCCAAATATGAGACACAGGCTAAAGAGGCTGAACAACAGAGCTTGGAGCGTTATACAACAGAGTTAGAACACAACCAAACTGCCATACGCAAATTTAAGCATGACTACCAAAACATCCTGCTATCCATAGATGCATTTTTGCACGATGATGATCTGTCCGGATTAAAGGAATATTATGCCACGCACATTACCTCGGCTTCCCACGCCATCATCAATCATGATATCGCACTGGAGGGGCTAAGCAGAATAAAAATAAAAGCGCTCAAGGGCATACTGGCTGCAAAACTGATGCTGGCTCAAAACTTAGGCATAGATACCACATTTGAGGCCGATGAGGAGGTCAGCCATATCCCCATTGATCCTGTGATACTGGTGCGTATGCTCGGCATTATTCTCGATAATGCCATTGAAGCGCTCACAGAAATCGATGATGGAAAGCTCTCGGCCGGTTGTTTTAAACGAGAGGCAAATGTCGTCTTTATCGTACAAAACACGTGCAGTGCAAACATGCCGAACCTGCGCCAAATATTTCAGACAGGATTTTCTACCAAGGGCGAAAATCGCGGTCTCGGTCTTGCAAATTTGTCAGAGCTTGCCAATTCCTGCACCAATGTCACTTTGGAAACGCGCATAGAGGATAATCACTTTATCCAAAAACTTATAATCAGCACTTACAATAGTGCAAACATTTAGACCACGAGGAGGAACGCATGACTCTATCAATTTTCATATGCGAAGATGACCCAAAGCAGCTCAAGTACATGGAATCCGTCGTCTGCGATTACATCGCAATAAAGGGCGGCGGTGCAGAGCTGACCCTGTCCACAAGCAACCCTACAGAACTTTTAAATTATCTGGAAACGCACCCTTGCCAAAATGCACTTTATATTCTGGATGTAGATTTGCAGCACGAAATAAACGGCATTGTTCTGGCGACCAAGATCAGAAAACATGACACTTTCGGAAAAATTATATTTGTTACCTCCTATGCGGAGCTTTCCCATCTCACTTTCCGGTACAAGGTCGAAGCCATGGATTATATTCTCAAGGACAACAAAGAGGAGATCATCGAAAGAATTAAAGAGTGTATGGATATCGCGCAAGCCAGATATAAAGACAGCGCCTTGAAAAAAGACCATTATAAACTAAAGACCGGAGATGGCATACGCAACATCCCCATTGATGAGATTATGTTCTTTGAGTCTCATCATATGTCTCATAAACTGATTTTGCATACCAAGAGTACACGTATAGAGTTCTACGGATCCCTTAACGAGGTCTCCGGGGTCAGCCCCGATTTTTTCCGTTGCCACAAGTCTTTTGTTGTCAATACGAAGAACATACGCTTCATCAATAAAACGACACGTGAGATTGAAATGATCAACGGTGCCATAGCTTTGATCACGCCCAAGAAAATAAAGGATTTACTTGAAGCCATGCCAAAGTAAAAGGTATTAACCTCAGGGCAGAGCCCTGGACCCCGCACTTCGTGCGTGTTGCGCGGCAAAGACCGCGCGGTTTTGAACCTTGTGAAATCTGCGCTCGTTCGGTCATGACCGAGCCAACCTCGGTCGCGACGCTCTCTTCGCTTGATTATAAATATAATGAGCGCCCCGGTCGGGGCGCTCATTATATTTATTGATTGTCCGCTTTCATCAGTGCAACAAACTCCGCAATCACACGATCCGCATCCGAGTATGGCACTTGACAAGTTCCCACTTGGAAATGTCCGCCACCGCCATTTTTAAGCATCAGATCACCTACATCTGTAAAACATGTCCTATTGATGACAGAATGCCCCACAGCGAGCACACAACTTTGTTTATCTTTTCCATCAACAACCCAAATAGATATATTTTGCTTGGGAAACAAGCTATAAATCAAAAATCTATTGCCTGTATAAATCGTCTCAACACCACGCAAATCCGTGATTATGACATTTTCATCTGTCCGGGTGTGTTTTAACAACATCTCCTTAAACAGCACCTCTTGTTCAAAGTAGAGCGCCACACGCTCTTTTACATCCGGATTGAGGAATATTTGATCTATTGTTTGTGTGGCACACGCATCAATAAGGCGCTCCATAAGCTCATAATTACTGATTCTAAAATCTCTGAATCTGCCCAATCCGGTACGCGGATCCATGATAAATCCCAGAAGCACCCATCCAGATGGGTTAAGAATCTCATCTTTGGTCAGTTTTGCCGCATCCACTTTATCCACAGCATCCACCATTTGCGCAAAATGAGGCATTCTATCTTTCCCGCCAAAATAGTCGTAGACCACACGTGCCGCACTGTCTTCAATACGGCATTCCCCTTCAAAATCCGTATCAGCATCAATTCTTTCACCTTCGCTGGAGTGATGGTCAAACCACATACCGCAACCTTTCACATACGGCACATTGGCAAGCACATCATCACTGGTTACTTCGATGATTCCATCTTGCATATCTTTGGGATGAACAAATTTCCAACAATCTATTATGCTCAGATACTTTAGCATGGCTCCACATGCCAGTCCGTCAAAATCCGATCTCGTCAAAAGTCTCATGGTGGCCCCTCCCTGTCTATTTGTGATAACTTATTATACCATAAGCACACAGTCTTTGCATATGATACAAATTTAGTATACGTAGACGTGCCTTGGCTGTGCGCATAGCGCGCCTAAACAAGCACGCCAGTGCGCTGTTCCGCTCGGTGGCGGGGCAATCGTTTATGCCCCGGTAGGCCCAACCTGTGTTTTCAGATACCCTGTGAAGTGTAACCCAACCGCTCAATGAAACAGCCAACATATTGTCCAGTTGTTGACAAAATCGACAAAACGGGCTAAAATATTAGCTATGAATAATATGAATTTTAAAACGCCGAGCGACCTCGGCATGACCATTGCAATGAATGTCCGGACATACAGAAAGGCGCGGAAGCTTTCTATGAGGCGTTTATCTGAAATGTCCGCAGTGAGCTATGGATCAATGAAGCGATTTGAACAAACCGGCGAGATATCATTAAAATCACTACTGAAAATAGCTATTGTCCTTGACTGTGCCGATACATTTGAAGAACTATTTGCAAATATACAACCGCAGTCGATTCAGGAGATCATAGATGGAAAACTATAAAGCGCTGGAAGTGCGTATCGGTGCGCAGCAAGTGGGTACCTTGGCTTTGTACAAAGGAAGATTTGCGGCTTTTGAATATGAAGATAGTTGGTTGCAAAGTGGATTTTCAATAAGCCCTTTTAGTTTGCCGCTTCAAAAAAAGCTCTACATTCCCCGCTTTGATCCTTTTGAGGGCATATATGGAGTATTTGCCGATAGCCTGCCTGATGGTTGGGGACGATTACTTGTAGATAGAGTGCTGCTCCGCAAACAGATAGACCCTTACGGGGTGGATACGCTCAACCGGCTTGCAATTGTCGGGGACTCAGGAATGGGCGCTCTGTCATATTTCCCGCGCCATGAAATGCACGCCAATGAAACCAAAATGGAAATGGGCATGATCCTGCTTTGGAAGATATGCTTCACATAGCGGAGCGTATAGGGATTTCCTTGTCAAAGGCCAAAGCTATTGCAGAATTTGTGCAGCAACATGTAATGGATGACTTGGGAGATTGTATACGATTATAGTCCCCATCCTCGGGAGTTCTTAGAGGGAAGCGTAGCGCCGTTGAAACAAGCACGTAGTGCGCAGTTCCGCTCGGCGGCGAGGCCGATTATTTTTGGCCGCGTCAACCAGCCCTCTAAGTGTGTCTTTTGATTACTTTTCTGCACAAACAGAAAAGTAATACGCCGTAGGCCGTTTCCTTCTGCTGAGTTTAACTCCCTCAGTCAGCTTCGCTGACAGCTCCCTCGCGAGGGAGCCAAAAGAGAGCTTTTGTGCAATA
>Ga0123355_10009082_pt1 | contig 15069 bp, 15 predicted proteins | sample TergutEmb28metaG_3_FD_89872 | JGI IMG/M metagenome (GOLD analysis project Ga0123355, IMG submission 89872) | Embiratermes neotenicus P1 segment gut microbial communities from Petit-Saut dam, French Guiana - Emb289 P1 | ecosystem: Host-associated > Arthropoda: Insects > Digestive system > Gut ...
GCAGTTAAATTGCTGGTGGTGTTTTTGTGAATTTGTTCCAAATAACCTAAGCTGGCATTTTTTCTGGTAGAAATCGCACCTTTATCTGGGGATTCTTTACCTAAAATTAAATTAAACAGAGTCGTTTTGCCTGCTCCATTTTTGCCAACAAGGCCAACATGTTCGCCGGTATAAATTTCAAAACCGGCATCTTTTAATACAGGGTTAAAACCAAAGGTTTTATAAACCCCATTGACTGCAAGCTCTATCATAATTTGTCTCTCCTTGAATAAAAAGCGGAATAAATTTCCGAATAAAATAGTTGTGTAAAATGTCAATTTTATACAAGGTCCGAGATTTGAGGCGATTATAATGCCTCCGCACATGGGATTGCCTATTTAGATTAAAACAATCCCTATCGCCTTAGTCCAAAAGTTCAGACCTTGTGCGGAGTACAACATGCCCGGTTCTACACCTGTTTATGCATAGAAACATGAAAACCACCTCCTTAGACGCAATGAGCAAAGCGAATGCTTTCCCATGTCATTGTAGAAATTACATACTAGGCTGTGAACGCTTACAAATTAATATTGTCTGGGAAATTTGTGGACATTCGCAGTATTATATTTCGCCAAAAGTGCTTCCGGCGATATTAGCGCGTCTATATTCGCGTTAATTTCTTCTTCGCTCCAGTTCCACCACTTTACTTGCAGCAGCGTTTTTATCATTTCTGGCGAAAAGCGATATCGCTTAATTTTTGCTGGAGCACCAACAACGACGGCATATGGAGGCACATCTTCAAGCACTACTGCCCCTGAGCCTATGATTGCGCCATCCCCAATACAAGTTACTTTTGATGCGTTTATAAATGCAAACGCGCCAATGTATACATCATTGCCGATAGTCAGCTTTGGTTTGCTATAAGCATAAGGATGCGCAGGATCGGCTTTTAATGCCGCTTGAAATTTTGTGTTACTTTCCTCGTTAAAAAAATATTGAATGTCGTCGCTGGTAAATGTCATATCTAGCTGGTGGTTTACTTGAATGATAGCCGAACCATTGATAGATGTGAAATGACCTATGCGCTCTACAGTTCCAGCTTTGCAGGCATTCACTACACCTCTGCCAAAATAAGCTTGACGGCCTATTTTTACGCCATTTAGTTCCCATTCAAAAGGAAGTGGGGCACCAATGTCATCATATACAGCATAATCCAAGTATTCTTTAAAAGATTTGCCTTGGGATTCAATCTCAAAATCAGCCGCATCGTCTTCAGTTACGGCAACGACATAATGCTTTGCTGGGTCTACATTTTCTGCAATGTGGAATTTATATGGTTTTAATATGCGCAGTAATGACCGGGTTGGATTGCCCCATATGGCAACTTCTCGCGTATTTAGGAATCTGTCAAAAATTTGTTCAAGTCTGGTTTTCATTCCATTCTCCTAAATTGTATTATCCAGGACATCATACACTAAAAAGCCATCAGAGGGAATGTTAAATGTAATGAAAAATTCAAGTGCTTAGTCCTATATCGCTTCTTGTATCGCGAATCGGAAAAGTTCAACTGATGACAAAATGGAATCAGTTGAACTTTGCAATGATTAACTTGGTGAGGATAAAATGAGGCATGATGGTCTTCTTAGTTGATGAACTAAAAATTTTCTGAAAGTTACGTTGTCTTTTCTTAAGTTGCTTGCGTTGCAGTACGATATCATTTGATGCACTAATAATTAGTATTGCTTGCGCACAGCTGCCCTTTGGGCGATATGTGCTGGGCTCGTACCACCCATGACCAGACCACTGCAGACTAAACTATAAAAAATAGTTAGTTGATTTAATTAAAAAAACCTCATTCCTAAACAGTATCTGCAGGAAATGAGGCTTTCGCTTTTCAAACTACAGCGGTAGTGCTAACAAAGACTCCTCAACAGATCAGTGAACAAATCAAAATTAGCGTCACTGTAGCTTTCTACATAAGTTTGAGTCGAATTTGTTACATAATTAGAATCATTGTAACTTGATTGGGGTTGCGAAAAATCTGGTAAATTATAATTTTTTGACCCGAGTAGTGAGTTGCTGTTAAATTTGTTATTTAATAAAATGTTATTGTTTGGCTGACCATTGAGATAACTGAAATTCTCGTCATCAAATAAAATTAAATCACCATAGTTTTCGATTGTTACATCTGCAAACTCTTCTTTGTTTCGTTCAATAAAGGATGTTGAAAGATACATTTTCCCATAATTCCTTATAGTACGCATAAAAACATTCCTCCTTTGATTTAGCTTACTACGCTTTAACAGCAGACAATTCCATCGACATACTTCATATATAGTATAGCTTTTGCATGATATATTGTCAACATGAAAAGGTACTTATTGTAAGATTGGAAGGATTAATGATATACATGCTTATATCCAAAAATTATCTTGACCTTAATATAAATTGGACATATTCTTAAACTATATATCTCCCTGTTTGAAAGGATCTCACCCTTATGTCTAAAAATTTCTTTGAAACAACGCAGGATACCGCACGAGATTTAAACCAAAACGAGCGTAAACTCTATGATTACGTTGTAAAAAATATGAATGAAGTCAAAGAACTAAGCATACAAAAATTCGCCGATGGACAGTTTTGCTCTACAACATCTATTTTCAGATTTACACAAAAACTAGGTTTTTCCGGTTATGCGGATTTTATAAGCAGCCTGCTTATAACTACCCACAGCCAAAAAGATATCCAAGTACCAGATATCCTTATTGGTGGCAATTACAGCGAAATGTATCTTAAAAATGTAATGGAAGCAGTGCGGGTGATATCGCCTAAAATGGTCGCAAACGTTGTAGAAAAGCTGGGAGAAAATCCCCATATCTACATTTTGTGTGATGACAACACCCATGCAATTGGGCAATATTGCGAAAAACTTTTTATTGGTCTGGGCCTAAGAGCATATTTTCCTGAGGCAGCTTACCAAATGCAAACTCTGGTTAACCATATTAAAAGCAGCGATATGATTATTGCCCTTTCTTATTCAGGGGCGGACGAGCTTATCAATATTATCAAACACACATTTTTGAAGGAACGTCCATACTTAATGTCAATTACCCGTGCAGATAACAATATTTTAGAGTCATTATCCGATGCAAATTTTTACGTTTTTGCAGAAGAAATTCGCTTACACGGCCTAGATCTAACATCCGGCGTGCCAATGCTAATGGTGCTAGAGCTGCTGGCTTATGAATATGTAAAATTGTTACGCAAAAAGTAATAAATTCCTTGTTGTGGAAAACCCCTGTATTTTTTGTAGAATAGCGTGTAATATTAGCTTATACAAAAAATATCGGAGGTTTTTTTATGAATGCAACAAGGGCTCAAAAAGGTGGTTTGGGGTTATTACTGGTCATTTTAATATCCTATGGCGTCGTAGGTTTTCCAGATGGTTCGTTTACTGTTTCCTGGCTTGGTATGGAATATGACTGGAATTTGTCCGCAGTTCATGCAGGGTATATTCTTATTAGTTATGCAGCCACATACACCCTAGCCGGGGTCGTGCTTGCATGGCTTAACCGTTTTATGAAACTTCAAACAGTGTATATATGTGGACTTGTGGTAATGACTGTGGGTTTTATTGGCCTAGCTATTTCTCCAAATTTTATAGTACTTATGGTATTTATTGCAATTTATGGATTTGGCACAGGCGCCATGGCCTCAAGTATGAACTCGTACATGGCTAAACATTTTACAGCCCGGCACAATAACTGGATGCATTGCTTTTGGGGGGGTGGTGCGGCACTATCACCAATTATTATGCGTCAAATGATGGTAGTATCTACCTGGCGTATGGGCTACTTTGTCATTGTAGGTATCCTGCTTTTAGTGGGAGTCATGTTGCTAATAAGTGTGTATAAAAAAATATGGATTAATGATGACTCTATTCAAGAAAAAGCACAAGAAAAAACCGCCGAAACAGTGGTCGTTAAAAAAAGATACTTATCAAAAAAATGGCATCAAATTGTAGAAGTAATGACATTCTTCTTCTTAGGTGGAACAGACTATACGCTGGTGTTTTTTACAGGTATGGCGTTAATGTACAGAGGACTCTCCTTTGAAGAAGTTGCGCTGTTTTCCACAGTGTACTATGCTTTTATGACAGGCGGACGCATGTTTTTTGGCTGGGTGGCAAAATGGATTAAAGAAGTGCCAATCATACGTATTGGCTGTGCAATAGCTGTAGGTGGGATTATTGTGCTGTATTTTACTAGCAACATTGTGGGTATGGCATTAACCGGCTTTGGCTTGGCGCCACTGCTGCCAACTTTGGTAAGCGATACTTCAAATAGGTTTTCACCCCGCACGATATCAAAATTAGTAGGGTATGAACTGGCTGCATTTGGTGCGGGTATAGCAGTACTATTTTTTACAACAAGTATATTGTTGGAACATATTTCTTTAGAAATGCTGTTTCCATTGGGTATGGCCTTTATAGCGCTTGTGTTTTTATGTAACGAAATTTTAGTGCGTGCTACGAAGGTAAATGCTTAACATTTATAATAAGCAGTTACACGAACAGTTGGTAAGAAATTCTTACCAACTATTTTTTTGTAAAAATTTCAATTTACTTCCTCACATTCTTTTTTTAGTTCGCAAGCCGCGCATTTGGGGCTGCGGGCGATACATACTTGCCGCCCATGTGTGATTATTTGCTGATTATAACGTATCCAGTGGGTTTTTGGCAAAAGTTCCATCAAGTCAAATTCAATTTTAACAGGGTCAGTATTTTTAGTTAACCCCAGCTTGGTTGAAACCCGCATAACATGGGTGTCAACTGTAATGCTAGGAATTTTAAATATATGTCCTCGGGTAACATTTGCTGTTTTTCGCCCAACACCACTTAGGGTGGTTAGTGATTCAATATCTGAAGGAAGTTTGCCATTAAAGTCGGCTAAAAGCTTTCTTGCAGAATTTTGCAAATGTCTTGCCTTGTGGCGAAAAAATCCTGTTGTGCGTACGGCGTCTTCAATTCCGGATATATCTGCTGCTGCAAAGGCTTCTAGGGATGGGTATTTTTTAAATAATGCCGGCGTTACTTGGTTTACTCTGTCATCGGTACATTGGGCACTTAAGATTGTGGCAAATAGCAATTGCCATTCCTTATCCGGATCATAGTGTAAAAAGCAGGTATCATCAAAGGGGTACAGGCGATCTAATGTAGTAAGTATCCGCTTTATGGCTGATTTGGGTTTCATATGAGCCAATCCTTTCTTGCTTTTAAAGAAAGATTTTAGTTTCAGTTGGTTAGTGTGGTTAACCAACTGAATTATTCTAATCTTTAATTTTGCGAATTTTCGTTCCACAAGGTATAATACAAGATACTTAGACATTTTCCAAGGATTTTGTCAAAAACTATTTGCGCACACAGTGCGCACCCGAAAGTGAAGGAAGCGTAATCGGGCTTTGGGGCAGAGCCCCATTTAAATAAGACAGGAGTCGATAAACTTGAATTTCATGTTAGACTTACATTGCCACACGGTCATTAGTGGACATGCCTACAGTACCATTTCAGAAAACGCCGCCCATGCCGCATCAATTGGGCTTACTCATATGGGCATTGCCGATCATGGACCCAAAATGCTGGGTGGCGCAAACTTGTATCATTTTTTAAACTTACGCGCACTACCCGATACCATACACGGCGTAAAAATCTTACAGGGCGCAGAAGCAAATATCCTAAACATAAACGGAGAACTTGACTTGCCCGATTACGCCCTAGAACGACTTGATTTCGTAATAGCCTCCATGCACCGTGAAATCATCCTTACATCCGATTGCGCCTCAAATACAAAAGCAATGATTAACGCAATGGAAAGCCCACACATGCACATACTTGGCCACCCCAACAGCATTACCTATGAAATTGATATTGAGGCGATGGTAAAAGCCGCCGCAAAAACAAAAACCATTATTGAAATAAACGAAGGCTCCCTTATTCCCGGTCTATTCCGTTACCCCGGTGATGAACCCTTTGTAGAAACCCTAGCCCTATGCAAAGCATACAACGTATCGGTTTTAGCTTCCTCCGATTCGCATTTTGCCACACATGTTGGGGAATTTACCAGAGCAAAGTCATTTATAGAAGCTTCAGGAATCTCAGAAGAACTGGTGATGAACACCAGCCCCCAAAGACTGTTAGACGCAATTAAAGCAAAAAAGGAATTGATGTCTTAATGAGCTACTTAAACCAACTAAACCCAGAACAAGCCAAAGCCGTAACCCATACAGAAGGGCCACTACTCATATTTGCCGGTGCGGGCAGCGGCAAAACCAGAGTATTAACATATCGCGTTGCACATTTGCTTGAACAAGAAATAGACCCATATCATATTATTGCAATAACCTTTACAAATAAGGCCGCAAAGGAAATGCGTGAGCGTATTAATGCAATAACACCACTGGGGGAGCAGGTGTGGGTAAGTACCTTCCACTCCGCATGTACAAGAATTTTACGGCGTGAAATAGTTCATCTTGGCTTTGATAAAGGCTTTACCATTTACGATACCCAAGACACTTTACGCCTCATAAAAGACTGCTTAAAAGAAAAAAATATGAACGACACATATTATCCGCCGCGCAATATTGCACATATTATAAGTACACAAAAAAACAACCTCATAAGCCCAAGAGAATACGAACGCCTTGTTGCTGGCCAGTTTCGCGAAAGTAATATCGCCGATATTTACGAGCTATATCAAAGGCGACTAACAGAAATGAATGCACTAGACTTTGACGATATTATTTTTAAAACCGTGGAGCTTTTGCAGAATAACGAAAATGTTCGCCATCGGTACCAAAACCGTTTTAGATATGTAATGGTTGACGAGTATCAGGATACAAACCACGCCCAATACAAGCTGGTTAATCTGCTGGCTGGTTATGCACAAAACCTTTGCGTAGTAGGGGACGACGACCAAAGCATTTACGGCTGGCGCGGTGCAAACATAGAAAATATTCTGCAATTTGAAAAAGATTACCCATCTGCCCAAGTCGTAAAATTAGAAGAAAATTACCGCAGCACAAAAACCATACTAAATGCCGCAAACGACGTCATATCCCATAACGAAAACCGAGCCGATAAACACCTGTGGACACAAAATATAGAAGGCCAAAAAGTACGTGTATATCAAGCCACAACGGAAAAAGACGAAGGTGCGTTTGTAGCCCGCATAGTAAAAGAAGAGGTTTTAAAAGGCAATGCAAAATTTAGTGATTTTGCCGTCCTATACCGTGCCAACGCCCAGTCGCGCAGCGTAGAAGACGCGCTGGTTAAAGCAAATATATCCTACCGAATTTTTGGCGGCGTAAAATTCTACGACCGTATGGAAGTAAAAGATCTTTTAGCATATCTTAAAGCCATTAACAACCCGGCAGATGACATTGCCCATTTGCGTATTATAAATGTGCCAAAGCGGGGCATTGGTCAGGCCTCGATAAATAAAATTCAAGACTACGCCAGAGAAAATAGACTATCTTTTGGCGCAGCAATAGCCCGGGCATCAGATATTCCGGGGCTTGGTAAAAAAGCACCTGTCATTGCAGGCTTTGCCGGGTATTTATACGAACTTTCAGAATATGCCGCAAAAAACTCCGTAGAGTCCTTAATTAAAAAGGTGATACGTGATACAGAATACATGGATACTTTATCCGACGGCACCCCAGAAGGTGACGACCGCATCGCAAACATCATGGAACTTTTGGCTACGGCAAAAGCCTTCGAACGAGATTCTGACGATACATCCCTTGGACAGTTTTTAGAAAATGTGTCCCTTGTTGCAGATATTGACAATTATCACGAATCTGCAAATGCCATATCCCTAATGACGCTGCACAGCGCAAAAGGACTAGAATTTAACGTCGTTTTCCTAGTCGGCTTCGAAGAAAACATTTTCCCATCTTACCGCAGTGTTGAGTCCAATGACGAGTCCGTAGAAGAAGAACGCCGCCTTTGTTACGTAGGTTTTACTCGTGCCAGAAAAATTTTATATTTAACACATGCAGAAAGCCGGGTAAAATACGATGGTATTATAAGAAACGATAGCAGCCGCTTCTTACTTGAAGTAAATCCGGAACATTATACCTACGTAAACACCTTTGGCAAGGCAACGGAACGGCGCAGCGCGTCTGCCGCAGGTGGATTAGGTACATTTCGTCCCAAAATTGGCAAGACTCCTGTTGCAAGCAGTTTGCCCCCTAGTTTTGGTAAAACTTTTACCCCAACCCCATCAAAAAAACCGGCCCTTGACCTAAAAGTAGGCGACAAGGTGCGCATTGCAAAGTATGGCTTAGGAGAAATACTGGAAATGACTGATTCTGTTGTAACAATAGATTTTGAAATTGCGGGGAGTAAAAAGTTTTTAGCGGATTCATTAAAGCTCGATAAGTAAATTCAGTTGGGTGCGGAGCGCACCCAACTGAATTGTATACATTATACTCAATTTAGGAGGGCAGGCAATGAAAAAACCATTTATCATAGGCATCGCCGGATGCACCCAATCCGGAAAATCCACATTTACCAAAGAACTCGAAAAAGCCCTATCAGACATAACGCTAAAAACATACCACATCGATAATTACCATAAACCAAAAGATGAACAGCCCATAATCAAAGCCCCATTTACAAACAAAACCTACACAGACTTTAACTCACTGGTTTCATTCGACACCCCTCAATTATTTGCCGACTTACAAAAAGAAGTGAGTCTAAGCAAAGTCGACCTAATCATAGTCGAAGGCACACTCATACTCTACGATGAAAATATCTTAAACATGCTAGATCTAAAACTTTTTGTAGAAACTCGTGCCGACGAACGCGCAGTAAGATATATTGACTCATATTCCCAGCACCACGGTCATGACTTTATCAAAAACTCATATTTAGACCTCGTGCGCTATCGTATGGATGAATACATTGAACCAACAAAATGGCGCGCCGATATGATCCTTAATGGATCTGCAATGTCCAAACAAGCTATAAACATAATAAAAACGTATCTTATATCCCAGGTTTAGGAGGCTATTATGTCAAACAAAATTACCGTAAACATCGTCGGTGTCGGCCCAATAGAAATCCCCCACGGCACCACTTTATTCGAACTGAGCGAGGCACACAAGCATGTATGCGCGCGTCCAATTTTGGTAGCAAAAGTGGATAACGAACTCCACGACCTTGCCCGTCCAATTCTTTACGACGCAACAATAGAATTTTTAGACATAACCGACCCTAATGGTTTTAGAGCCTACCAGCGTGGGGTTAGTTTTATGATGGTGTACGCTGCAAAGGCAATTTTAGGCAAAAAAACCCGGGTAGTCATTGCCCATTCCGTAAACAAAGATTACTACTGCGAACTCCCCGACCTAAAAACACCAATAACAGAAGCATTGCTGCAAGAAATAGAAGAATACATGCAAGCGACAGTTGAAAAAGATTTGCCAATAGAAAAACATTCCCTACCAAGAGAAGCCGCCATAAAAATAGCGGAAGATAACGGACTTTACGATAAAGTATGCCTCTTAAAATATCGCCACGGCCATAGCGTAAGCCTGTATAAACTCAATTGGATGTACAACTATTTTTATGGAGAAATTGCGCCCCGCACAGGCCGGCTTAATCAGTTTAGGCTCGTACTGCACGCAGGCGGATTTATGCTGCAGTTCCCAAGTGCCGCAAAGGATTACGAACTGGGCGAACTAACAGCAACAACCCGCATAACAGAAATATTTACAGAAAACAAACAGTGGGTTCGCATCATGAAAACCGATACCGTTGGCGCCCTAAACGACAAGCTGTGCCAAGACGGCAGCGATGAAATTATCCGCGTAGCAGAAGCCCTACACGAAAAAAAGGTTGCCCTTATTGCAGATGAAGTAATGGATACCCATAAGCGCATAGTGCTTATAGCCGGGCCAACTTCATCCGGCAAAACCTCATTTGCCCACAGGTTAGGCGTGCAGCTTAGGGTAAATGGCGCAATGCCGCATATCATGTCCCTGGATAACTATTACGTTAACAGAGACGAATGCCCACGAGATGAATTTGGTAATTTCGATTTCGAAACCATTCGTGCCATAGACGTGGCCCAAATTACACAAGACTTACAAGCCCTGCTAAGCGGTGAAGAAGTACACATCCCAACATTTAACTTTTTAACCGGCCGAAGAGAGTACAAGGGCAATATCATGAAACTACAACCTCGGGACGTACTTGTAATGGAGGGCATCCACGGCTTAAACGACCTCACAAGCGAAGGCATTAGCACCAGCGATAAGTACAAAATTTTCATCTCCGCCTTAACCCAAGTCAATGTGGATGACCACAATCGCATCCCTACAACAGACACAAGGCTGCTTAGGCGAATTGTACGAGATTTCCGCACCAGAGGCTCAACGGCCGCAAATACAATCAGCATGTGGCCGTCTGTGCTTAGGGGCGAAGCAAAGTATATTTTCCCATGGCAAGAGCAAGCGGATACTTTTTATAATTCCGCACTTGTGTATGAAATGAGTGTGCTAAAACAATATGCAGAGCCACTTCTTTTCGGTATTTCTCAAACCGAGCCGGAGTATACAGAGGCTAGGCGGCTTATTAAATTTTTATCATCCTTCCTAAGCATACCTAGCGAAAGCATTCCGCCAAATTCTATTTTGCGGGAATTTATTGGCGGAAGCAGCTTTTACCATTAAGCGATAATATCCTATTTGCGAGGTGACAATATGCAGTTTGTAGAAATTGAATATGGAACGGATAGTATCACCACTCCGGGGCAAAAAATAAAACCCCTCGCAAATGATCCTATTAGAGAAAAGTTTTACGATATGCGAAGCTTTGCACCGGATAACCCTGATACATGGGGCGGAGCAAAACTCTTTTACCGCCAAGGTAAGTTTATGGAAAATTTTACGGACGATTACGAAAAAATCCTGCCACTTTCAATGTCTATCCCAACCTATCAACGGTTGGGATATGATCAATTGCGCACTTATTTTACTTGGCGTACAAAAATGCAGCAGGGTGAATTTTTACCAATACCCCTGTCATATTTATATCTTCATATATACGAGCTGCTTTGCCAAATAGGCGTAAAAACTCCTGTAGATGGGCTGGACAAGCTGGTAGCTTTGTGGAAAGCTTACCAAGAAACCTATCCCGCACTTAACCACGATTTTCCAACATGGCTAAAAGACTACAATGTATATCATAAATTACCATTCAGCTTTGCAGAATTTATCCAGACATATAACCTGCACGCCTTTTATCACGAAACAAATCTGTTTAACTTTGACCCGGCACACACACTTACAAACTGGGCTGCAGTAAGCGGATACGATATAAACTCCGAATTTTATACAAATAGTAATCGAGAGTTAATGCAAAATAGCTTTTACTCAGGCCTTGTTGCAGTGCAAAAACATTTAGAAAGCCAGGGCAAAAGTATCACAAACTTATTTTACCGCCCCAGTCATTTTGTACCGTGGCATCCTTTTGCAGAAACGGTATTTTTTCAAAGCAACAATCAACCAAATCGAAAAATACAAATATCTATGCAAGAAATTTATGTATGCGAAAATAACAAGTGGACAACGCATAAAATAACACCACATGCAGATACAAACAATCTCATTGGTTTTTTCATATTATTGATGGAGATAAGCATGCGTAGAGTAATAGCTTATAGGGGTGGCGCACCAAGAAATAGAGCCAAGTTTAACAATGCCATCAGAGCAATGTCCGATAGAGGCATACGTGAGTTATCCGCCATATTTAACGTTACGGCAGAAGAGGTGCATCAAAAATTAGCCCGCATTGTCGTGACTGTTAATACACAAAATCTTTCCCGCATCCGAGAAGAAGCCGAAGTTACACAGGAAAAATTAATAGTGGAAGAAGACGTCACACCAAATATTACAACGCCTGTTCCTGCTGTGCCTGTCCCACCTGTTACGCCCCCTATACTTGAATCCGCCGACCCATGGCTAACATTTAAATCAACTCTAACTAACATAGAGCTAGAGGCGCTAAAAATAATGTTCCATGCCCCAGATAGCATCAAAGCGTTTGCAAATGAAAACGGAGTAATGCTAGAAATTTTAGCCGATGGCATTAACGAAAAAGCAATGGATACCATTAGCGATAATATTTTAGAGTTATCTGATACCATTATTATCTACGATGAATATGTACAGCAAGTCGAAAGCATAATTTAAGGTGAGATAGATGACAGATGGAAGGAACGGATTTATGAAAATTATATCTAACCTGCAAGAGCTAAATATCCCCCCCAAGCATCAGCGGTTTATTTACGAGTTTCTGCGCCAGGCAAAGGAAATTAATACATTTGATAAAATTGATACATTTATCCTTTTCGGCAGCTGTGCGCGGGGTGATGCACATGAAAAAAGTGATGTGGATATTCTCGCTGTGGGTGAAGGTTTAGGCGATGAGACGCTTTTTGATTTATACGATTGTGAATATTATCCGGGGTTCAATGAAAAAGAAAATCAAATTAATAGCGATGTTTTTGTAAATGATCGCGGCTTCTTTGATGATCAAAAACAAATTGTAGGGAGTTTTCAGTGGCGAGTAAATAAAGATGGAGTGAGCCTTAATAGGATTATTACAAAATTTCTGAAGAGCCGTTTAATGCATCAAAATCATTAAAAAAAGATGGCATGTATCGCATGTCTGTCTGCATGGCTACCTTGGCGATAGACTTGTTGCTTAAATCTGTGCTATATCGAATTAACAATACAAGCGAACTTCTCGTTGGTCATAACCATATCGGTATGTTACGTGAAATCGAAAGCCGTTATCCTAAGCCGGAGTTGCGCACTGTAGTAAAGTTAAGCCGGAAGTATTTTAACGATTCTCGCTATTCAAATAACGATAATTTTTCTATATTCACTGAAAATTTGGCGGCAGATTTTATAGAATACGCACAGCAGGTGAAGAATTATGTAGATACAGATTGTCAAGCAACATTTGAAGATTTGCTCAATAGATTTAACAAGCATTAGTTAAATCCATCCCATACCCTATATTTATGTTGTAAATGAACCGACCTCTGGAGGAAAAGATCATGCAAACAAATAAAGTGATAGTCGTCCCATACGACTCAAATTGGAAACAAGCGTTCGAGCGCATAAAACAAGAATTACTATCTGCGCTTCATAACCACATAATAACCATAGAGCATATAGGCAGCACTTCCGTGGAAGGACTGGCCGCCAAGCCGGTTATCGATCTAAACATCATCATCAAAGACTACAATGCTTTCGAGCTCGTAAAAGAAAAATTGACCGGACTTGGATACACACACAATGGCGATCAAGGAATAAAAGATCGCCACGCATTCAAATACGAAGACAAACCCCACCTTATGCGACACCACCTATATGTTTGCCCCGAATATTCCGAAGAGCTAAAACGACAGTTAATCTTTCGGGATTATTTGCGAACAAACTCGATAGACAGGGATTGGTACAGCGCAGTAAAAATGCTTGCCGCAAAGCATTATCCCGAAGATATAAGCAGCTATATGATAGCCAAACACCCATGTGTACGCGAAATTTTAGAAAGATGCGGGTGCTAAGTGGAAAACTTTGATACCATGGCAAAAGATTTTGACATAAGCAGAAGAATTGACCGTGCTAAAATAATTGCCGATAAAATCCGTGAACATATCGAACCAGGGGCTGATAAATCCGCCCTAGAATTTGGCTGTGGCACAGGCCTTGTAGGACTACAATTGCTAGAAAGTTTTAATACATTATTATTTGTGGACTCATCTCCGGAAATGATAAAACAAGTTAAACAAAAATTAGTGTCTGCTGCAATACTCTGCGGTGATCTAATGACAACTACCCCGGAAAACCTAAAAGTAGATTACATCTTTTCCTCCCTAGTTTTACACCATATCAAGGATACTGAAAACGCATTAAACCGCTTTTATAATATACTAAACACCGGCGGTCACCTATTAATAGTAGACATCGATGAAGAAGACGGAAGCTTCCATGCAAAGTATCCGGATTTTGACGGCCATAACGGTTTTAGCCACGATAAACTCACCCAGCAGGCTTTAAACGCAGGATTTAAAACAGCTACCATTGAAACTTTTTTCCATGATGCAAAAATTTTCGAAGGTACTAAAAATCCATACGCCCTTTTCATTTTAGATGCTGTCAAATAAAGGAGTTATAAAATGGTATTACCCGTAGAGTTAACTAAAAAAGGGTTTGGCCTCGAAAGTGTAACCCCAGCAGACTTACAAGATTATATACGCGTAAAAACAGTTTGCTATAAAAAATATATTGATGCAGAACCTAAGTTTTTTGGAGAATGGAATGAAAGCGCACTAATTAATGACTTTAATGTTAAAATGAATCAATCATTTAATAAAAAATTGCGCTTGCATACTGAAATAGTCGGATTTTTATCCTATGACACAAATACAAAAAAGGATAAAATTGACGGTGTTTCTATCAGTTTCATTGAAAAGGCCAGAAATAATGGCATTGGTTCGATATATCTATCACATATTATCAAACGCTCACAAGACCAGCACCGGCCAATATTTTTATATGTAATGAAAACAAATCCGGCACAAAATTTGTACGAGCGATTCGGATTTAAAATTTGCGAAGATATAGAAGGAATGTGGGGAATGGTATATAATCCCTAAGGCATATAAAAATAACAGGCTGAAAGTAGTGACCGAATATGACAAAAATCCCTCCACGCATAGCAAATATTCTAATCAACGCGCTAAAAGGCGGCGTTGTTCCTCGTGTTGGGTTAGAGTATATCACCGTTGGCCGCGCACAAGAAATATCCGCAATACTCCACGATATTGACTTAATATCCGATGGTGGCGCATCCTTTCGTTTTATTGTTGGCAAATACGGAAGCGGCAAAAGTTTTTTGCTGCAAACCATTCGCAACTATGCCACCGCAAAAGGATTTGCCGTAGTTGATGCAGACCTTTCACCAGAGCGCCGCTTTTCTGGCACAAAAGGCCAAGGACTGGCTACATA